>OCVV012866019.1_pt1 | contig 146454 bp, 87 predicted proteins | sample 1539721 | NCBI WGS metagenome assembly OCVV01 (sample SAMN02144230, study PRJEB22623) | gut metagenome | biome: sheep rumen | host: Ovis aries | place: New Zealand
TTACCACCTTCGATAACTTTGTCTTTTCCATATAAATTATATTCTTTCGAATGCAAAATTACAATATTATTTGTAAATTACATGCTTTCTGATATAAAAAGTGCAACATTTAACATTTTATATGCTTTCTACTATAGTTTTTTTTGCTTTTCCGGTGATTTGAGGCGATTATAATAGGTTGATTGGGGGTATTTTGATATTCAGAGAAAATCGTGAGTTACATCAAAAATGTAGCTCCTTTCCTTTTATTTATTTCCATATGGCGTAGGAATGTCTTCTGCGGCCATCATGGGTTCTTCCTCGGGCATCACGTATCGCTTGACGCTATGGTCTTGCAAGAAAATCTTGTTGAGAGTGTAAGCCAGTGACTCCAGCGTTTTTTCTCTGACCTTCGGTTTCAGTTCACATTCCCAGATGGTGATGCAATGCCAACCCATCGAGGCCAGTTCCTGCTGCACTTTCATGTCACGCTCCTGATTCCTCCGTATCTTGGCTACCCAGAAATCACGATTCGTTTTCGGAATCTTACAGCACTCGGAATTGTCAATTTCTTTGCTCCCCTCGCCCTTCGGAAAGGGGTTGGGGGTGAGGCTCACATGGTGTCCATGCCAGAAGCACCCGTTCACGAAGATACAAGTCCTGTACTTCCGCATCACGATGTCAGGCTTTCCTGGCAGTCGTGGATGATTCAGCCGATAGCGGAACCCATGTCCCCACAACCATTTGCGCACCACCATTTCCGGCTTTGTATCCTTGCCGTGAATGGCAGCCATGTTGGCGTGGCGCTGTTGTGTGGTCTGACGATCCATATCCGATTACAATTTCAGTTTCCTCACTATTTCCCAGTCAGCAGGCAGCCATCTTACGCTCTCCAGTTCGTCACGGTTGAGCCATTTCGCCGCCTCATGCTCCTTCAGTTCCAAGTGTCCGCTCTCCACATGGCAGAGGTAGCAATGCATCGTAAGATGGAAAGCAGGATAATCCCATTCCACCGTCTCCACCAGCCGCTCCACCACGATGCGCGTCTCCAGTTCCTCCCATATCTCGCGCTTCAACGCCTCTTCAGGAGTCTCCCCCGCCTCCATCTTGCCGCCAGGGAATTCCCACCAGTCCTTCCATTCGCCATATCCCCGTTGGGTGGCGAATATCTGATTCTCTTTGCGGATGATTGCCGCCACGACTTCTATTTGTTTCATTCCAAAGCCCCAATCAATTCCTCCATCGAGCAGCATACACCGCAGAAGAGTTTGTACATCAGTTCCGGTTCCTGCCTCACGGGGATATACGCTATCACCGTTCTCCCCTTCCCTGCAAACCATCCGGCCTCCGTATGGGCACTCCTTCCACAAGGCAGCACCAGCACGCAAGCGTCGCAAGTCTCCATAGCCTCGATGTCGTTGGCAAACTGCCTCACCGCTTTCGGATGGCCCAGCTGCTCACGGTATTCCTGCGGGCTCCATTCCATGAAATCCTCGCTCACACTGCTCCATTTAAACCCCGGATCGCCCGACGGCGGATTCCGGAAGTCGTACACCTCGTGTCCCGCCTCCCGCAGTTTTTCCACCACCTCCGGATAGAACTCGTTCCGCCAACTGCTGGCCACATATATCTTCCTTTTCATTCTTTATTGTTTCAAAAAGTGAAGGTTTCCCTCATAGGAGTAATCTCGTTTGTCATAAGCAAATAAATTTGCTTTGAAGTAACGGGACAATAGTCCCTCCTCATTGCCATTGCGTTTGCAAAGATAATCATAATTAGGCACATGGCAATGCAAAACCCGAATAAAAAAAACGACCATTCCCCCCCCCAATCAGTCCCGTTTATTAACCGCGGATTCCATCAGCGCCCCCGTTGCCCCTGTTCTTCCCCAATATAGCAAGTGAGAAATTACATCTCGGCATAAAAATAAACGAGTTTATTTTGTTCTGCTCTCGATTTTTCGTAACTTTGCCAAAAGTAATTCAACTCATAAAAATATGAAGAAAAGAGGATTGGCGATTGGGGTGCTGCTGATAGTCGTAGGCGCTGCGATATGGATTCTATACCAGAACAGGAACACGAAAGACGGACGGGAGGCTGTTCCTGAGGAACCGGAATATGCTGACGCTACACAATGGTATGTCAGCAACCGGAAGGGCGAGGCGGATGTTTTCTATATCATCTCCACCGAGACGGGCGACTATCGGCTGGCCGACGGACAGATGTGCCATTATGCTGATACGTATAACGACAGCCTGCGGGCTCCTCTGCATGCTGAGATGGAAGGCGTGGACTCGCTACTCAGCGGACGGCTGAACTACTATTCGCCCTACTACCGGCAATGCTCCCTGCAGAGTTTCGTGAACGACAGCCTGACGAAGGCGCGCCTTCAGATGCCCCTTGAGGATGTAAGGCGGGCGTTCAGGTATTATCTGGACCATCAGAACGGTGGTCGTCCATTCATCCTGGCGGGATTCAGCCAAGGTGGTATGATCATGCTGGAACTGCTGAAGGAGATGGACGAGGAGACGTTCTCGCGGATGATTGCCGCCTATGCCATCGGCGTGCCGATTGCCGACAGTATCCACCACCGGCACATTGTGGCTGCCAAGGGTGCCGACGACCTGGGGGTAACCATCTGCTACAACTCCGTGAAAGACATCCGCTGCGCCATGCCAGGCTTCGAACACAGCAGCATGGCCATCAATCCCGTGAACTGGCGCACGGACGGAACGCCCGTGACGCTCATCACCGAGCCCTCGCCGCTATTGCCCGTAGATAAACAGAAGAAGGACACGATGACTGTCCGTTTAGACACCATATCCGGTCTGCTGCTTGTAGAGGGCCTTACGGCTACCGACTACGTATTGCCCCTGATAGGCAAGGAGGGCAACTACCACAGTCGCGAGATATGGTTCTACAGGGAGCAGCTGCGCAAAAACATGGAACTGAGAGCCCGCCAATTCATCACTCGCCAATCAAACAACCGCTGATGGCTATTCCTCATACCTGAATTAGGTATCAGGCGTGCGACTTATGGCGACTTAAGGCGACTTAAGGGGTCATTAATGAGAGTTCCCCTGGTTTCCACTCATTGGAAGCAGGGTTTCCGCCCATTGGAAGCCCCGCTTCCACCCAACGGAAAGAATGCAAGAAGGCGGTTCTTGCAGCGCCTATCGTGAAGTTTGATTGCTGATTTATATTTACATTTTAAGGTATGTTTGCAATTAAGAAACGTCGTTATGTGCATTTATACAACAACTTCATGCACGAATCTCTCACTTTGCGCCTAGAAAGCAGCAAAGCGCAAAAACTCCCTTTCTCCTTTTCTCCCTTTTAAGAAAATTTCAAGTGTGCCCCAGGAATTGGATATTATATATAAATATATATATTTATATATAATATAATATATGTTAATATAAAAATTCTCGCTCCTTCAAAATCCTTAAAAGGGAGAAAAGGAGAAAAGGAGTTTTTCCGAATTCGGATACACGAGAGCTAATCATACTTTTTGCCGAAAAAAAGCGCAGAAACATTCTTTACTTTCAACTATTTTTTGTATCTTTGCAAGCAAATAAAGGACCAGGAGAAATCCGGCTGTCAGCATCGCCACAAAATAAAAATTAATAACAAATCCAAACACATCATAAATCTAAATCAAAATGAACAAACTAATATCTATTTGCCTCGCAGTAATAATGGCCATGCCCGCGTTGGCGCAGATGGGACGCCGTTTCCCATCAGAACGCAAAGTCATCAAAGACCCTAAGACCGGAGTAGAGCTGGTGTTCCTCACCAGCAAGAGCGGCACGGGCGATTCGAAAATCTATCAGACCCATAACCAATGGACCTCCGACGGCCGCTGGGTGGTGTTCCGCTCCGACCGCGTGAAGGGCGAAGCCATGGCCGTCAACGAAGAGACGGGCGACATCGTGCAGATCACCGAGGGCGGCTTCACAGGAATGCTCTGCGTAGCCCGCAAGTCGATGAACCTCTACCACATGCGTGAGGCCAAGGACAAGAAAGGCAACCGCAAGGGCATGGAGGTAGTGGAGGTGAACCTGGAGCGCCTCTTCGCCGACTCCGAGGCTGGCAAGCTGAAAAAGAAGACGGCCTACGAGCGCATCTGCGGCACCATACCCGCCGAGATGTGCAGCGAGGGCGACATGGCGCTCGACGGCAGCGAGGAGTTTGTCTATTTCCGACTCGACAAGGAGTTTGCTCGCAAATATCCCATCGCCGAGCAGATAGCCCCTAACTTCGGACCGCGCAACATGGGCGCAGGCCCCGGCGGCATCGGAAAGATGGACCTCACGACGGGCAAGGCCGAACCCGTGGTGGCCGTTCATTTCAAGGTGGGCCATATCCAGGGCAACCCCTGGCATCCCGGTGAAGTCATCTTCTGCTGGGAAACGGGCGGCAAGGCTCCGCAGCGCACCTGGATGGTGAATGCCGACGGCACTAACCTCAGACCTATCTACCGCGAGACCGAGCACGACTGGGTGACGCATGAGGCCGTGATCAGCGAAGACGAACTGGTGATTGCCATCATCGGCCACCGCCCTATCAACAAGGGAGAGCAGAAAGCCATCGACGGACTGGAGTCGTTTGCCACGTCCAACGACTGGGGACCTTCGGGCACCAAGGAATATGCCACGGGCATTGCCGTGGTGAATATGCGCACCCGCGAACTGACGATGGAAGGCCAGGTGCCGGGCGACAACTTCTGGCATGTGGCCGGATCGCAGGACGGCCATTGGGTGGCCGGTGACGATTTTGCCCGCGAGCTCTGGGTCATCGACCGCCATACCGGCGAGCGCATCCTGCTCACCGCCGGACATAAGACCACGGCCCGCGACCACGTGCACCCCACCTTCAAGCCCGACGGCACCGAGATCGAGATACAATCGGCCATGCTCAGCGAAGACGGCCGCTCTATGAACATCTGCATCGTACGTATGCCTCAACATCTGATTGACCGTTACAGAAAGGTTGCCGATTAACTATTATATGAACAAAATGAAGAGATTCATACTGCTGGCCATAGCGCTGCTGATCCTGACGGGTACAGCATGGAGCCAGCAAGCAGAAGACGGACTGCCGCGCATCGTGAACGACGAAGCAGATGTGTACGGTTCGGGCATGGGGAGGCTGACGTTTCACTACCGTTCGGTAGATCCCCTGCATCCAGACGACAGCATCACGATGAGCGGAGCCATCTTCGTGCCCAACGACATCTACGACCGGAAGAAGAAAGCGGCAGGCATCCTGCTGCTGAATCATCCCACGGTGATGAGGAGAAACGAGGCACCTTCGACTTACGAATCGCACATCATCGAGAATACGATTGAGGGAAACATCATCGCGCTGGAGAAGGATTACATCATGGTTTGCGCCGACTACTACGGCTTCGGACTGACGGAAAAGATTGACGGAGTGAAGCAACCGCAGACGTATCTGTATGCCGACTGTACGGCGCGCCACGTGCTGGATGCCTGTGAAAGTGCAAAGGTGCTGCTCGCCGAAGAGGGTTACGACGTGGGGAACGTGCTGGTGAACATGGGTTATTCCCAGGGAGCGCACACGTCAATGGCTGCGCTGAAGACAACGGTGGAGGACAGCCACTACGGCGGGGTGAAATTCGACTATACCATCTGCGGGGGTGGGCCCTACGACCTGCAGGCTTTCTACGAAGAACTGATGAATACCGACAAATATGCCTACCCCGTGGCCGTGGGTATGCTGATGGCATACACCCACCAGATAGAAAGGGCGCAGGGGAATGCCGACTTTACGGACATCGCGCTCGGTGATCTCTTCGACGAAGCCATGGTGCCGCACGTGGACGACTACTTCTACAACGGCGATTACGGGGCAAGCATCACGAACCGCGACATCTTCATCCTCTATGGGGAGAGTAAAGGCATGAACGTGAAGAAAATGATCAGCAGCGGGATGCAGGACACAAACTCAACGGTGTTCAAGGCTTTCGACAAAGTGCTGGCCGCGAACTCGCTGACCCATGGATGGACACCGCGAGAAGACGACTGCATCTACCTGTTCCATTCGTCGGGCGACGAAATCGTCTTCAAAAAATGCAGCGACAACCTGGTGAACTATCTGCGCAGCCAAGGCATTGAAGTGGGCAGCGGGAAGAACGTCACCTACAACACGTTACCCTTCCTGACCCACGAGATGGGCGTGGTGCCCTTCGTGCTGGCGGCTACCAACATTCTGAACCGCCTGCAGGAAGAAACTGCGGGAATTGTGGATGTTAACCTTAACCCTAACCTTAACCTCAAGAGCATTTATAACCTGAGCGGGCAGCGCCTGAAGGCACCGCAGAAAGGCATCAACATCATCAACGGACGGAAAGTGCTCGTCAGATAAAGTCAGGGCACTTAGTCCATGTGGAAAAGTTCAGGGAGCTGGATGGTGACGGGCGAATTGTCGGGATTCACTTCCATGATATCGGCCATCATGTCCCACCAGCGCTGAGTGATAGGGTCCACGTTGCTGGTATCCTGAGAGTTGCCTTCTCCATCACACTCCTGATAGGCAAAGAGGATGTTGGTATCCTTATCCCAATAGATGCTGTAGTTGCCCACGCCCTGATCCTTGATCATCTGTTTGAGTTCGGGCCAAATGGCATTATGCCGCTTTTCGTATTCCTTTTCAAAGCCTGGTTTGAGGAACATCTTGAATGCAAAACGTTTTGTCATATCTGTCAAGAATTTGAGAGTTCCGATTTACTGATGCAAAAATACAAAAGATTCTTGATTCTTCGTTCTTCATTCTTCATTATTTTTACTACTTTTGCCACATCGATTCAAAAAACAAACGTATGATTAGGAAATTACTTAGTTTGCTCGTCATCTTGACGGTTGCCAGCGGATATGCACAGAGCGTTTTTAACGTGCGGGACTTCGGGGCCAAGGGGGACGGAAAGGCACTGGACTCTCCGGCGATTAACAAGGCTATTGAAACATGTGCGAAGAAAGGGGGCGGAACGGTGATGCTGCCGGCAGGACAGTATCTTTCGGGGAGCATCCGCATGAAGAGTAACATCGAACTGCGACTGGAGACAGGAGCCACGATTATTGCCACGAGTGATCATTCAGCCTACGACCCTTCGGAATTCTTCGGGGGACCGGAATATCAGGACGGCGGTCATACCTATTTCCATAACTCGCTGATCTGGGCGGATGGAGAACAGAACGTGAGCATCACGGGACGGGGCATCATCGACGGCAGCGGACTCACGAAGCACGATACGGAAACGGCAGGACAGGTGCATGGCGGCAGTATCGGCATGGGCGACAAGGCCATCGCCCTGAAACTATGCCGCAACATCCTTATCCGTGACGTGACCATTACCCGCGGCGGACATTTTGCCATCATCATCACGGGTTGTGAACTGGGCACCATCGACAATGTGCTTATCGACACAAACCGCGACGGCATAGATATCGACTGCTGCAAGATGATTACGGTGAGCAATACGAAGGTGAACACCCCAAGTGACGACGGTATCGTATTGAAGAGCTCGTATGCCCTGAAACGTCCTGTGCCCTGTGAGCATATATTGATCAACAACTGTACGGTGACGGGCTTTAAATGCGGAACGCTACTCGACGGCACTTGTGTGCCTGAAAAAGTGAACTGGGTATGCGGACGCATTAAACTGGGAACGGAATCGAATGGCGGCTACCGCAACATCGCCATCACTAACTGCTCGTTCCTCTGGTCGAGTGGTCTGGCCTTGGAAGAAGTGGATCAGGGCATGATGGAGAACATCGTGGTGAGCAACCTCACGATGGATCACGTGCACCATTACCCCATCTATATCACAACGGGTTGCCGCAACCGCGGTCCGAAGGAAAACACCGCCGTTTCCTCCGCACGGGATATTCAGATTATGAACGTGATTGCCAACGACTGCGACTCGCTCTCAGGCATTCAGATTACCGGAATGCCGAGACATCCCATCCAGAACGTAAGCCTAAGCAATATCCATCTGCGCTATCGGGGTGGTATGAAGAGAGAGGTGGCGAAAGACTATCCCGAACTGGGTACGAAATATCCGGAGATAGCGAAATTCCTCGGCACGTGTCCTGCCTACGGACTCTTTGCCCGCCATGTGGACGGTCTGCAACTCCGTGACATCACGATGGAACTGATGGCTCCCGACTCACGTCCTGCCATTCTCTACGACGATGTGCAGAATCTGAAGGTGGAGAATGTGATCACGCCCTAAAACTGAAACCACAGCCGCAGGTGAAGGCCTTCATCGCCGGCATTGAGACGGATGGAGGATGGCTGACTGCGGGGACCTTGTTCGGAGGTGCTGCGGAACGACTGGATGGCAGGAATGTCAAACAGGAAAGAGATGTCGCCCTCGGGGAAGGCGGGCATCGTGTTCTTGCCATCACGGCGCTGAACAGGCTCCTCTGGCGTGAAAAGACGCAGATAGAGGCCGTCGGTCTCACTATAGACCGTGAAGGGAGCCGTATCGCTCTGAAGCGTAGCCCAATAGAGACGGGCGTGATAACCCTTGAACTCAGGATAGACCAAATGGTCGTATTGCTCTCCCGTCACCGTGTTGTTGTAATCCTTCTGCCAAATGCCGAACTGCTGTCCTCGCAGGCGGTTTTTCCACACACGATAAGGTCCGCTTCCCATCCAGCGGATGCCTTTCGCCTCACTTTCGGGATAATTGAACGAAAGGCCGAGGAAATGAATCTGACGGTCGTAGAAATCACCCTTGCGATTGACCATCACGGCATGCATGCCCAAACGTCCCTCAGGCGTCATGCGCCAGACGATACTATCAAGACCACCCTCATATTTTGCCACCAGAAGAGCATCCGTTCCATCCATGTGAGTATAGGAAGAGCGGAAAGTGGCTTTTACGCCTACGGGAACTCCTCCCGTGAAAGGAATCAGCGTTCCGTTTTTGCGGACGGCTTTCACCGCACCTTGTTCAAATTCCACGATAACATCTTTTGCCGAGAGCGTATTTCCCTCAACAGCGGCTGTTCCTGAAGACGGCGGTTGCTGATGACTTACAAAATACTGATGAGCCGTGGGAATGGGCCATGTCCAAGTGTTGAGACAGGCACCATCAGCTCCAAAGACTTCCACCTTCAGGATATCGGCCTCAAAGAAACGGGCAGGAAGCGGGAAATGAGCCGCAGCACGTTCTCCGGGAGCAATATCAGGAAGCGAAACCTTCCCCTCGTCAAGGAGTACGGTATCCTTATAGACCTGATAACGGGCCGTACATTCACTCAGACGACTGAAAAGGAAATGATTGCCGACAAGCAGTTTCCCGTCGAAACTGGGGGTGATGCGAAGTGGACTGATCTGTACGGGACTCCACACATCGCGGATGGTATAGAATGAACCCTCCCGTTCACGATGAGGTCCCACCACACCGTCAGGACCATTGGGCCCGTCGCTGTCGAGAACCCTGCGTTTCGTAAGTTTAAGACTATCCGTACGCAAAACCGCCTCATCGCTGAAACTCCAGATAAAGCCACCGGCAAAATTGGGTGCTGCTGTCCATTGCTGCCAGTAGTCTTCTAGTCCCGCACCAGCTCCGCGGTCGTATTGCGCATGCAGGAACTCGGTGGGCATAAACACCTTGTAGCCGTTCATGAAACGCCCCGTGCTGGTGTAATAACCCGGATAATGATGGGCATCCACGCCGTTCCAGTCCTGCCAGGGATGAACGACATGACGCCGCTGCAAATCCAGTTCCGCAAAACGAGCATCCAACTGCGTATTCCATCCCCCCTCATTGCCATTGGCCCACACGAAGATGCAGGGATGATTCTGATCGGTAGCCATCTGTTCCCGTAGGAGTTTGTCACCCGTAGGCGTGTCATAGCGCCCATGCCATCCGCAGAACTCATCGAGATAGAGGATGCCCAAAGAGTCGCAGATGTCAAGGAAATGACGGTCGGGGGAATAATGCGAACGCACAGCATTCATATTCATCTCCTTGATGAGCAGGGCATCCTGCAACGACTGCTGACGCGTAAGTGTACGTCCTGTTTCAGGCCAGATGCAATGACGGTTGATGCCTTTCACCACCAGTTTACGGTTATTCAGATAGAAACCGTCGCCTTCGCGGAACTCAATGGTACGGAAGCCGATACGCTCCTGATGTTCATGAATGACCTTGCCATCGAAAGAGCGTAGCGTCAGTCGTAAAGGATAGAGATGAGGATGCTCAGGGTCCCATGGGTGGACCGAATTCCAATGTGTTTCCACCAACTGACAGTCTGCTGTTTCCAAAGAAACCGTCTGTTGGTCGTTGCCAACGGAAATCTGCAACCGACTACCACTGGAAAGCTGTTGCGTATGAAGCCGGAGCCTCAGCAGTCCATCCATGTGCGCATCCACTTCCACCCGTTCAATATGCTGACGGGGAACGGCTTTCAGCCATACAGGACGGAAGATGCCGCCAAAAAGCCACCAGTCTGCACGGCGCTCTGCCTCATTCACACTTTTATTGGCTGACTGTTTCCACACTTTTACTTCCAGCTGATTCTTCTTTCCATATTTCAGCAGTGGCGTAATGTCATAACTGAACGAATAGAAAGCACCCTGATGGATGGGACCCGCCAGCGTGCCATTGACTTTTACCTCCGCATCCGTCATCACCCCGTCGAAGACGATGCTCACCTGCCGATCGCGCCAACCTTCGGGCACCCGGAAATCCCTCCTGTAGAGCCCCCACTCATCGCTGGGTTGCGCTCCCTTCTTCAGATAATAGCGCCCAAAAGTGTAAGAGCCGAAGCCCTGCAGTTCCCAGCACGACGGCACTTCAATCTTACTCCACCGCCCACTCTGCTGACCGGCAGAGCAGAAGAAGTCCCACTTTGGGTTACGACCGTCGCCATCGCCCGAGAGGTAAAGCCTCTCCGTGGGCTGCGCCCCAACGCTGAAAGCCGCCGAGAGCGCGGCAACGAAAACGATAGCCCTAACGATTACCCTAACCTTAACTTTAACCATTACTCCATTTCTCATTTTCTCATTATCTCATTTTCTCATTTTCTCATTATCTCATTATCTCATTTTCTCATTGTCTCCATTTTATCTTCTGCAAATTTAAGGGAAAGAACCAACAGCCCAAAGGACTTTTGTCCGCAATTTGATTAAAAAAGTACAATAGTATGTAAATCGGTTGAAAAAATATATACATATTTGTCAGAATTTTAATAAATTTGCAGCAGTATAACTAATCTGCCTGTGAGAGAAATGAATGCTAACTATAGAATAACCATCCTGCTGCTATGCTTCATGCTGCAAGGCATGACACGGCTGGCAGCCATAGAACTGAAACATCGAGAGCTCGACACCACCAACGGTCTGCCCAGCAACTATATCATCAGCATGGTGCAAGATCCGCTGGGATTCGTATGGCTGGCCACCGACAACGGACTCTGCCGCTACGATGGCTACTTCGTGGAAACATTCCGCCATAGCGAGCAGGGCAACAACGCCCTGCTGCTGAGCAACAAGCTGCGCGAACTGCATCAGAACCCCCGCAACGGGCTCCTCTTTATCCGATTGCAGGGAGAACACTTCAGTTGCTACGACACCCACCGCCGACGCTTCATCGACTACAACGGCTCACTTCCTAACGACCGCAACTACAGCTCGTGCCACGTCACCCGAACGGGCGACAGCTGGCTCTGGTATAAAGGAAAGGGAGCAGGATGCCTCGAAGTGAAATATCAAGACGGCGAGGTAAAAGCCACCGAATACAGCCGCGAGAACGGCAGTCTGAAATCCAACAATATCCGATTCATCCACGAAGACAGCCATGGCAACATATGGATAGCCACCGACAAAGCCCTCTACGCGAAAACCGCAAACTCCATAGGCGGCCTGAAGACGGTCATCGAGAAGTACATCAGCTATATGGCCGAGCTCGACGGGAAGATATACCTCACATCCACAGATGGGCATATCTATACCGTGGGGCCAAACCTCACGACCGAGCGATTAAAGACCAACGCCAAAAGCCTGTCACCAACTGGACTCATCCCCTATCAAGGGCAATTGCTCGTAGTGACTCCCCAGAAGACCTTCCGGGTAAATCCTACGACGGGCGAAATCAGCAGTTTCCACATGGAGATGGGCGGCCAGGCCGTCTTCACAGACGACAGCGGCAACTACTACATGAACGACTTGAAGGGCCGTCTCCACTACTTTGATCTCCGCCGCAATGCCATCTACCATTTCGATGTGCTTGAGACAAACCTCATCAACAAACCCGACACACACCCCATCAGCGTCACCACCGACGATAACGGATACATCTGGATTATCACCAAAGGAAACGGATTCTTCATCTACGACCCCACGGCAAGCCAGCTGCAGCACTTCTCACCACGAGAGAAAGGAGTGAGCCCCATCGAGACCGACTATATCCAGGCCATCATGAACGACCGCTCGGGCAACATCTGGATATCACAAGAGAACATGGGCATCAGCATTCTCTCCACCATGCCCCGAGGCATCACACGCCTCTTCGTAGATGACGGACTCACGCCCAACTACTCCAACTTCTTCCGCATGGTACGCCAGACCGCCGACGGCCGCCTCTGGGCAGGCAACTTCACCGGCGATGCCTATCAGGTGAACGTAAACCCACCAACCATCAACCATCAACCATCACCCTTCATCCCCTTCGACATCGGTTTAAACGACGACTTCCTGGCCGTCTGCAAAGACCGTGAAGGACACCTCTGGACAGGCACCCGCAACATGGGCATCAGCGTAGATGGGCACCACTATCACTACGACCCTAACGACACCCTGTCGCTGGCCCCCGGAAAAGTATTCGACATCCTCTGCGACAGTCGCGGACGCGTATGGGTAGCCGTCAACACCGGAGCCCTCTGTCTCGCCCTTCCACAAGCCGACGGCACCTACAAGTTCCGCCGCCTGCTTACCGAAAATTCCTTCATGCGCACCATGACTGTGCTCCTTCAGACCAGCCTGGGCCATATCGTTGTGGGATGCGCCAACGGACTCATCGTATTCCACCCCGACTCCGTGGCACCCCAGGGCGGAACTGTCAATCCCCATGCCTACCATTACTACCACAAGGGAAACAGCACCCTCGGATACTACGAGACCCGCGACGTCTTCGAGCACCACGACACTCTCTGGCTGGCATCCTCCGGAGGCGGACTCTACTATATTCCCACCAAAGACCTATGCCAACCTGCAAAAACACAAACGATGCAGTTCCACCAAATCACCACCGAACAAGGACTCGCCGACAACACCGCCAACACCATCATCGCCGACCGCCAAGGCAACCTCTGGATAGGCATGAACCGCGGACTGACACGCATTGACCGGAAAACCCAGGCGCTCACCACCTATTACCTCTCAGCCCACAAACTGGGAGAAGTCTATAGCGAAAACTCCGCCTGTCTCCTGCCCGACGGCCAACTACTCTTCGGCACCAAGCACGGACTCATCGTCTTCCACCCCGACTCACTCACCCCCAAAGAATACCAACACCCATCACCCAAAACCCAAGCCCACATCACCAGCCTATCCGTAAACGGACTGCCCTACGACCTCGAGACATCAACAGGCGGCCAGTTCCTACCCGTCCGCCTCAGTCATCACGAGAACTCATTGATCATCCGATTCTCTGACCTCAGCTACGAATTCCCCTACAAAGCCGAATACGAATATATGCTCCGCGGCTTCGACACCAATTGGAGCCCTGCCACCCGCGAAAACGAAGCCATCTACAAAGACCTCAAGCCTGGCCGCTACACCTTCCGCGTGAGGCTGGCCACCAATCCCGAACACGTCAGCGAGATGCAAGTCACGATACTCCAACCCTGGTGGCTCACCTGGTGGGCCCGCATCCTCTACCTCCTGGCCGCCGGAGCCATCATCTGGTATATCGCCCGTCTGCTGCTCGCCACCTACCGCCTGCGCAACCGCATCCGCATCAACCGCCAGATAAACCAATTCAAACAGCAGTTCTTCATGAACGTAAGCCACGAATTCCGCACGCCGCTCACCATCATCCAAGGTTCCATGGAACGTATGCGCAAAGCGGAAGACCTGCCTGCCTCCCTGAAGCAGCCCATGAGCAATATGCAACGGAGCACCGACCGGTTGCTCCGGCTAGTCAATCAGTTGCTGGAAGTGGACAAACTGGAAAACGGCAAGCTTTCACTCCGGCTGCAGGAAACCGACGTGGTTCAATTCGTGCGCCAGATCGTGGAAGGCTTCACAGACGTAGCCGAGAACAAACGCATCAACCTGCAGTTCCTCCCCTTCTCACGACAGCACACCCTTCCCCTTGATCATGGAATGATGGACAAGATACTCTACAACCTCGTCAGCAACGCCCTGAAATACACACCCCCGCGCGGAGAAGTCACAGTCAGGCTGAAACAGAAAGACCGCCAAATCATGATCAGTGTAGAAGACACAGGCCCCGGAGTTCCCCGAGAGAAGCAAGCGGAACTCTTCACGAGGTTTACCACCCCCGTCCGCGCAGCCTCCTCACTGGGCATAGGCCTCCATCTCACCCGTCAGCTCGTGGAAGCCCACCACGGAGAAATCCGCTACGAGGATAACCCTGGCGGCGGAAGCATCTTCACCCTTACGCTGCCCGACACCGACAGCATCTATACGCCCGAAGACTTCCTGCCCACCTCGGAGGCTCAAGCCACCAACACCCAACACCCAACACCCAACACCTATCATCCAGCCTACAAGGAATTGCCACCCATACCGCTCAACCAGCGAAGAGTGCTCATCGTGGAAGACGACGAGGATGTCATGACCTATCTCAAGAGCGAACTTTCAGCCTATTTCCTGCTTGAACTGGCATCCGACGGACAGGAAGCACTCCAGCGACTCCATCAACAGGAAGCAGAACCCATCGACCTGATAGTAAGCGACATCCGTATGCCAAGAATGGACGGTATGACACTACTGAAGAAAGTCCGCACCGACGACAATCTCTTCGACATCCCCTTCATCCTGCTCACAGCTATCAGCAGCGTCGAAAAACAAGTGCAGGGACTCAGGTTTGGAGCCGACGACTATCTGCCCAAGCCCTTCAGTCCAACGGTATTGGTAGCCCGCTGCCTGTCGCTGATTCAGCAACGTGACAAGTTACGCACTGCCTACACCCAGAAGGGCGAACATGAGGCTTCAAGCAGCAAGCCCCAAGTTAATTCGCCAAGGGTTATCAGCAAGCAGTCAGAATCTTCACCAAGCGACCCTGCGACCATCCTCACCAGTGAGCGTGACCGCAACTTCCTGAAGATTGTGGAAGCCAAGATTGGTGCCAACCTATCGAATCCCGAATTCGTGGTGGACGATCTAGGCCGCGTTACAGGCTACAGCCGCACACAGTTCTACAGCAAGATGTCGGAACTGACAGGCTATTCGCCCAAGGAATATATCCGCCGACAACGTATGAACCGCGCAGCGGAACTGCTCCACCAAGGAGAAATGATTACGGTAGCAGAAGTGGCCTATCAGTGCGGCTTCTCCGATCCACTCTATTTCAGCCGTTGCTTCAAGCAATATTACGGAATGTCACCTTCCAGATACCAAAAAGAATCATAGAAAAAGACAGGCGGCAGTTGTCATCCCGACAACTGCCGCCCTGGTCATTAAATTGCTACTAACTATACTAACCACTATACATTAGTATAACTAATCTTAACCTAATTGCATTAAAAAACCTTTCAGCATATTAATTATATCCAGGATTTTGCCATGCCTTCTTTTCAGCATCGCTGAGGTTCGTGCCATCCTCGTTCTGGAGGGTATCGATGAACTTCTGAGGGATAGGACGATAGTTGTGACGTTCCTGCACATTGGGAGCAGCCTCGGGGTTGAAAGCCTTGGCACGCTTCACGAGCAGGTCGGTACGGCTCAGCTCTTCCCAGCGGTTCCACTCGCCCAGCAACTCGCGTGTACGCTCGTTGAAGATGAAGTTAATCAGGCGGTCTTTCACGTCGGTGACACCCAGTTCGCTCAGGATGGCCTCATCTTCGGCGGGCAGCTGGTTATAGCTGGCTATCTGCAGATCGGAAGCATTGGTAGTGCGCTTGATGCCGGTAGAGAGATAGTATGTGCTCTTGGTCAGATAAGAGGCCTGGAAAGCCTGCAGGTTATTCAGGCGCTCCTCTTTCTTATTGTCGGCATTCGGATAACATTTACCCAGGATGGAGGCACCCGTTGAGTTAGAGGTGAATGCCTGCGAACCATCAGAGTAGTATTCACGGTCCTCACCCTGTTTCCACTGAGCACGAGCACGGAGCTGGTTGACTGTGGCAATGGCATCGTTGTATTTTTCCAGACGAACCTGGCACTCGGCCTTGATGAGATAGGTCTCGCCCGTGCGGGCCATAATCACGTCACGATGGGCATCGCCTTTCTCAGCAGTGCGCGAGCCGTCGTCGGTCTTATTGATTCCGCAGAACACGTTCGACTGCGAGGGGTTGCCATTCACACCATAGGTGTTCAGCACATACTTTCCGCCAAGATAAACAGGGAACACATTGGGCACCCACTTGCCAGTCTCGGGATGAACGAAAGAGTGGGCCACGGCACCACGGCCGAAGGTTCCATAGGTGGATTCATCCTGGAAACGTGGGTCGTCCTTCTTGTTCAGGATGAAGAGGATACCATTGTCGCCCAGTGTGGGAACCTGACTCTCCTGGACGCCATTCTCCTTGGCCACCACAGCCGGTGTCTTTCCCTTAGGAATATTGTTCAGGCCATAGACAGTCTTATAGGTCTTCCACATACGAGAGTCGTTGACATTGTCGAAAATCTCGTAGGCATACTCCGTGGGACGGCAGCGCTGGAAGTCCATGCCGCCGATATACTGTCCGCGCTGAGTCCAGCCGCCAGAGAAGTTGGAGAACTGTGGATTGAAGTAGTTGTAGGTTCGGTTGCCGTAACGTCCCTGCGTAGAGCTGGCATCGTTGTGCTCAGCAACCATCAGGATTTCGCTCAAGCCTTCGTTAGAGCAGTCCACGCCTTCCCAGTCGGCATAGAGAGAACGGTAGTCGGGAGCCAGCGGGCAGGCCTTGATCACCTCGTCGCAAAGCTCAATGGCACGGTTCAGGTCGGTGGCAGCGGGATAGGCACTGTTCCAGGCCTTACAGCGCTCCGACTGGCGATAAAGCAATGCCTTGGCCAGGAAGTGGGCAGCCGTGTAGCGGGTCCATGTGCCGTTGCCGCGGTTCTTCTTCGTGGGCAGCAGTTTATAGGCATTTTCGAAATCGGAAATCACCTGTCCCAGCGTGGCCTCCTCGGTGGCACGCTTGTAGTGCTTCACGATAGAGTCAGCCTTTGAAGGCTCAGTCTGCAAGGTGACAGCACCATACTGGGCAAACAGCCGGTAGTAGTTGTAGCCTCTCAGGAAGTAAGCCTCGCCCAGGGCCTGGTTGCGCTTGCTCTCATCGCTGACGAGATTTGCCCGCGAGAGAACGAGGTTAGCCGTGGAAATACCATAGTACATCTCATCCCAAAGTGCCGAGACGGCAGGACAGTTTTTGTTGGCCGCACCCAGGGCTGTGGTCAGGTCGAGCGGATTCAGACGGTTGTCGTAGGTGTTCCAACATTCTGATGTCAGGTCGGCACCATTGGTGAACTCGTCAGTACCGTAGAGGGTGATACCGTATGCCCACTCGTAGCCGAAGTGCCAACGCAGATTGGCATAGAGTCCTGCAGCCATGGCGAGTGCGCCATCGCCCGTCTCAAGCAGTCCGTCGGTCAGCATGTGTCCTGAATCCTCCTCCAGGAAACTGTCTGAACAGGAGGTGGTTCCTCCCAGTGCCACGACTGCCGTGGCAACTATCATGATTTTACTGATATATTTCATAGTCTTATTCTTTCTGTAGTTCAACATTTATTATCATCTTTAGAAATCAAGTTGCAGACCGATGGTGAAGCCGCGGTTGAAGAAAGTGGCTCCCGTGTCGAGGTCCATGAAATCCACCGAGGAGTAGAGCATGCCCAGGTTCTTGCCCTGAACGTAGACCTTGGCTCCCTGGATTCCAATCTTGTCGCACAGCGTCTTGTCCAGGCGATAGCCCAGCGAGAGGTTACGAATCTTGATGAACGAGGCATCCTTGAATCCGAGCAGTCCGGAATAGGGGTCGCCGCCCGACTGGTTGTAGATAGGCTTCTGCCACTCGGCGCCGGTGTTGTCGGGTGTCCAGTAGTCAATCTCGCGCTGTTGGTACATACCGAGCTGGCCTTCGCCGCCAGTGCTGATCTTATACTTGAAGCGGCCAAAGAGGTCGAGATTCAGTTCGAGTCCCTTCCAGCTGAAGGTGTTGCTCCATCCCAGCGTCCAGCGAGGATTGCGGTTGCCCAGAATCACACGGTCAGCAGCATCAATCTTGTAGTCGCCGTTCTGGTCGACAGGACGAACATTACCAGGAGTAAACTTAGCACCGTTGGCATTGAACTTCTCCATTTCGGAGGCATCGCCCTCCTGCCACAGGCCAGCCGACTCAAAGCCGTAGTACACGGAGATGCTCTCGCCGATGAACCAGGCGTTGTTGATGTCGTCCTGCTTGCCGTTGGCCAGTTCCACGATCTCGTCTTTTTGCCAGGCGGCATTCAGCGTTGAAATCCACTCGAATCCGTTGGTCTGCACGGGGATGAAATTCAGCGTCAGGTCGAAACCTTTGTTCTTGGTCTCACCGATGTTGTCCATCATCGAGGGATAACCCGTCAGCGAAGGCAGCGACATGGCGAGCAGCAGGTCCTTAGTGCGCGATGTGTATATATCGAAGGCACCGTTGATACGGCCGCGCAAGAAGCTGAAGTCGATACCGAAGTTATACTGTGTGGTCTTCTCCCAGCCCAGATTCTTGTTAGGCAGTTTGTTCGAACCAGAAGAATAGTATGGCTCGTTGGTAACGAGGATGAACGAGTTACCCGTGCTGAACGGCATCCAGTAACCGCTGATGACGCCAAGTGTTCCGTAAGGGCCTACAGAAGAGTTACCCGTCACACCGATACCGAAGCGCAGTTTCAGCTGGTCGATCCAGTTGACGTCGCGCAGCCACTTCTCCTGTTCCATGCGCCAACCGATGGCCAGAGAGGGGAAGGTGTCCCACTTGTTTCCTTCAGAGAGTACCGAAGAACCGTCGCGACGCACACTGGCTGTCAGCAGATAGCGGTCCATGAACGAGTAATTCACACGGGCCATCCACGACTGCAGTGAGTTCTCGGTCAGTCCTGTGCCAAGTCCAACCTTATAGTTCGGCTCGGTGATATCGATACCGGTACCCATGTTGTTCCACAGGAAAGAAGGGAACGGGTTGCCTTCTTCGTTGATGCTGCTGCTCTCGGCATTATACTTCGAAGCACTGTGGAGCAGCGTGAGGCCGATGGCATGGTCGCCAAACGTGCGGTTATATATCAGCATATTATCGAGCGTCCAAGAGAAGTGCCGGTCGTCGCCACGGCGCACGTAGTTCTTACCACCCAGACGAGTGGCCGAGGTGGCATCGAGATAGATACCCTGACGGCTGTAGCGGAAGTCGGGACCGAACTGCATCTTATACATCAGACCCTGCACGGGTTCGAAAATCTTTCCGAAATCAATCTGGCCGTAGAAACTTCCAAGAGCACGGAACACTTCGCGGTTATCGTTTGACTTGGTCCATTCGTCTATAACAGTATAAGTGTTGGTTGTAGAGCCGCCTGGCATGTTGATGATCTGCCCATTTTCGTCGTAAGGAAGCGTATAGCGAAGGATAGCCTTTGCTGCGCCGTAGATATCGGTAGGACCGGAACTCGACGACTGACCTGTGCGCGAGAAACCATAGTCCTGCTTACTCCAAGAGGCATTGATTGAACCGCCCATCTTGAACCACTTCGTGGCCTGCACATCGGCAGTTACGGCAGCATTGTAGCGCTCGTATTCCTGACCTTTCTGTGTTCCTTCGTTGTTCAGATAGCCAAACGAGAAACTAGCCTGCATGTCTTTCGTACCGCCTTGGGCGCGCAGTGTGTGCTCGTGGGTGATACCAGTCTGTGTCACGAGGTCGGTCCAGTCGGTATCGGTCACCTTCGAACCGTCCCAACTTCCACCTTCCCATCCTTTCTCGATATTCTTCCAGGCAACGTCATCGCCAGTGAAAATCTTCCTGTCGTTTTCCAGCGTAGGCTGGTCGCCACGGGGATAGGCAGTGCTGGCCGAACTGGAGTTGTAGTAAGCCCAACGGCGCCATGTGATATAGTCACTGGCATTCATGGCGGGACTCTTGTCGACAATCTTCTCGAAGGTCACCGAACCGTTGTAAGTCAGCTGAAGCTTACCTTCCTTACCGCGCTTAGTGGTAATAAGCACCACACCGTTAGCACCACGGCTACCATAGATGGCAGTCGAAGAGGCATCCTTCAGAATGTCGATAGACTCGATGTCGCGGGAGTTCAGGCTCTCGATGCCGCCAGAACTAAGGGGAACACCGTCGACCACATAAAGCGGTTCGTTGGAGGCATTGATAGAACGGTTACCACGAATGCGGATAGAACCCAGTGTACCAGGACGCTCACTTGTTGTGATATCCACACCGGCAGCCTTTCCCTGAAGGGCTTCGATGGCATTTGATACCGGACGGTTGTTGAGCTGTTCCTCGTTGACGCGAGTCAGTGCACCCGTCACATCACTCTTGCGCTGCACACCGTAACCTACCACCACCACTTCGTCAAGCAACTGCTTGTCTTCTTCCAGGGAGATTTGGAAATTGCTCTTTCCCCTTGCCAAAAGGTTCTGGGTGCGGTAGCCCACATACGAGAATACCAGCGTGGCATCTTCAGGTACATTATTAATAGTAAAGTTACCATCTAAGTCCGTCACCGCACCATTCGATGTTCCCTTCACCATCACGCTGGCACCGATAATGGGTTCACCAGCAGCATCCACAATTGTTCCCGTGACCTTCTTCTGGGCCATTGCACTGGAGGTGCAGAGCACCACCATAAACAGGAACATAAGTTGCCGAAGCACATTTGTGCCTGACAACAGTCTGTCTCTCAGATGAATTTGTTTCATACAGTTTTGAATTAGTTGTTAGTTGATAGTTAATAAAATCTTTGCCACAAAATTAGCCGTTTCGTCGCAGAAGGTGTGTGTATTTTTGTACGAATATGAGCCATTTTTGTACTTCTCAGGATGTCTGCTGCTTCTTTTTGTACGGATTTTATGGCTTATCGGACGTTTTTGCTTGGCAGTATTCGGTTTTATTTGTAACTTTACGCCGAGAAAACAAATCATTGACTCTTTTCAAGTTGAAAGGTTAAAGTTGAAAGGTTAAAGTTGAAGACTATGAGAAAAGGAATGCTTTTGATGGGAGCCATGGCCTTGGTGGTGGCTACGGCGGTGGAAGCGCAGCCCCGCTACGACCGGGCAGCGCTGAAGAGTGAACGGCTGGATCGTGGAGTGGTGGCCGTGCGCGACGGCGGACGGGTGATCGTCAGCTGGCGCGTGCTCGGCAGCGATGCTGCGGGGGAATCTTTCGATGTGTATCGCGACGGGGTGAAGCTTAACCGCCGCCCATTGCGGCGGGGGGGATCGATGTTCGTTGACGAGAAGCCTGACCCGAAGGGGGGCATCTATGAGGTGCGCTCCAGGAAGCGGAGCGGCTCCTACAGGCTTCGGGGCGATGCGCCCGACGGCTATCTGCCCATACCCCTGCAGAAACCTGAGGGCGGCACTTCGCCTGACGGTTACCGTTACGCTTACATGGCCAGCGACGCAAGCATCGGCGACGTGGACGGCGACGGACAGTATGAGATATTCCTGAAATGGGACCCTACGAACGCCAAGGATAATATGTTTGCGGGATTCACCGGCCCCACGCTTATCGACTGCTACCGGCTTGACGGCACTCGCCTCTGGCGCATCGACCTGGGGAGGAACGTCCGCAGCGGGGCGCATTACGTGCAGTTCATGGTGTTCGACTTCGACGGTGACGGACGAGCAGAGCTGATGGTGAAGACGGCCGACGGGACTACCGACGGACAGGGACGGGTAATCGGCGACGCGCAGGCTGACTGGCGCTATGGCATCGCTGCCATCAAGGCTGACCCGGAGGCTTTCCAGAAGAGAATAAGAGAGGAACGCGAGGAGGCTGCACGCCGGCGGGAGCAATGGCTGGAGATAGAGAAGGGGCTGCCACCGACGATGACCAAGACGGAAATCCACAACCGGCGAAGGAGTTTCCTCAACGTGAATACCGAGAACAAGACGGGGCGCATCATGGATGGGCCGGAATATATCACCGTGTTCAACGGACTGACAGGAACGGCCATGGCTACGGCCGACTATATTCCCGAACGGGGGCGGATGGAAGACTGGGGTGACGACCACGCCAACCGATCGGAGCGTTATCTGGCTGCCGTAGGCTATCTGGACGGGAGGCATGCTAGCGGCATCTTCTGCCGCGGTTATTATACCCGTAGCGTCATTGCTGCCTGGGACTGGGATGGCAAGCAGCTGAGGAACCGCTGGACCTTCGATACCAAAGACCCGCAATGGGCCAGTTATGCCGGACAAGGTAACCATAACCTGCGCGTGGCCGATGTGGATGGTGACGGATGCGACGAGATTACCTATGGCTCCATGGCTATTGACAATGACGGACGCGGACTCTACAATACGGGCTTCGGGCATGGTGATGCCATGCATCTGACGGCCTTTGACCCGCAGACAACCCGGCTCCAGGTGTGGGACTGCCATGAGAACCGACGCGATGGCAGCGATTTCCGCGATGCACGTACAGGTGAGGTGATCTTCCAAATTAAAAGTAAGGAAGACGTGGGCCGCTGCATGGCTGCCGATATTGACCCCACGAATCCAGGCCTGGAGATGTGGAGCAGCGAGAGCGGTGGCATCCGCAATATCAAGGGGGAACTAGTCACCCCGAAACATGCCGATGAGAAGCAAGAAGACGACGGCGACAATAATGCCCTACGCATAAGGGGCGCACGCATTCCTACCAATTTCGGTATCTGGTGGGACGGCGACCTGCTCCGCGAGATGCTTGACCATGAGACGGTGTCGAAATATGACTGGGAGACAGGCCGCATGAAGACCGTCTGCCGCTTTGATGGGGTGCAGTTCAACAACGGTTCGAAGTCGAACCCATGTCTTTGTGCCGATATCCTGGGTGACTGGCGCGAAGAGGTGCTGGCCCGTGACCACGAAAGCACCGAGCTGCGGCTCTACGTATCCACCATCCCTACGGAGTATCGCATAAACTGTCTGGAGGAGGATGTGCCCTACCGGCTGAGCGTGGCCCATCAGAACACGGCCTACAACCAGCCTACGCACACAGGTTTCTACCTGGGCCCCGACAAGACGGTTAATCCGTTCCTGAAGTAAGAGGTTAAAGGTTAAAGGTTAAAGATTAAAGTTAAGGTTAACGTTAACGTTGAAACATTTATGAAGAGATTCTTATCAGTACTCACGATGATGCTATTGCTCCTGCCGGCGAAAGCGCAGGAGTCTGACTTGAGTCGGCATAATTTCCTATATGCCGGACAAAGCAAGCAACTTAGGCTTTTCAAGGTGGAAAACGGGCGAGTGAGTTGGATGCACCATGCCACGAACTGGCGGGGTGAATTCAGCGATGCCATTCTGATGACAGACGGACATATCCTGCTGGCTCACCAGTATGGCATAGCCGAAATCAATCAGGAGCATCAGGTGTTGTGGGCGTACGCAGCCCCTCCGGGAACAGAGATTCATACCATACAACCCATCGGACAACATCACGTGGTGTTCGTGCAGAATGGGCATCCGGCCATGGTACGTATCATGGAGATTCCTTCGCTTAGAATTGTTCATGAATTTGAGATACCAGCTTCCAAAGGAGTACACGGACAGTTCCGCAATGCGCGATTGTCTTCGCGAGGGACACTGCTGGTATGCCATATGAGCCAAGGCTATGTGGCAGAATACAGTGTACAGGGCAACGAACTCTTCCGATGGGAGATGCCTGGAGCCTGGTCGGTAACCGAACTGGCTAAGGAGAACCTGCTCTTTGTGGGTAAAGGGAATACGGTGAAAGAGATTACCCGTGAAGATGCACAGGTTGTATGGCAGCCGAACCTCAGTCACATTGGACTTCGACAAATACAGAAAGCCGTGCGCTTGAAAAACGGCAACACGATCCTCAACAGTTGGTGGAACGAATGGGGCAAGGAAACTATTGACACGTTGAATCCTCCACTGCAGGCAGTAGAAGTAGATAAAGAAGGAAAGGTTGTATGGAAACTCGCTTCTTGGAAAAATCCCGACTTAGGACCAGCTACGACCATACAGCCATTAGACCAACCAGTTGACCGTAACCGCCTCTTCTTCGGTCATTTCAACGGACGGGAACTACCACCGCTGATGTTAGGACCCAATCAGCCCGTGGGTGAAGGAAAGGGTATTCATCCGGGACGTGTAGCATGGATCCATGCGCCAGGCGTGGCTTCATGGGACGGCCATACCGGCCTCTGGGTGGAAGACCGATGGAATTCACAACAGAAGGCTGACCGCATGGTGCGAGAGGCACTTATCCAGCTAACGGGTGAAAAGAATGCGAAGAAAGCTTGGAAGGCTCTCTTCCAATATTTTAATGAAAAGCATGGGCGCGGCAGACGAGGTTATCGCAAAGGCGAGAAGATTTGTGTGAAGCTAAACCTGAACAACGCGCTCACACATCGTGATACCATAGAGCTGAACTCTTCGCCCTTTGTAACATTGGCGCTAGTGCGCTCAATGGTTCGCGATGGCGGTATCCTGCAGCAAGACATCTCGCTCTGCGAACCCAGTCGTGCCATCACTGACAGTATATACAATAAGGTACATAGGGAGTTTCCGCACGTCATATTTATAGACAATATCGGAGGCGACGGCCGACAGCGGTGTGAATACTATCCGGAAATGATTGCGTATTCGGAGGACAACGGGGCGATGGCTTGCGGCCTGGCAAAGTGTGTGGTGGATGCTGACTACTTGATCAACTCGTCGCTGCTGAAACTCCACAATGGCCCGGGAGTTACGCTGACCTCCAAGAACTGGTATGGGGCAACGGACATCAATCTCATCTGGCGGCGAAATGCACACAACAACTTCAGTGCCGACAAACGCCACGGGAAACCAGGCTACAAGACTTTCGTTGACTTCATGGGCCACAAGCACCTGGGGCAGAAAACGCTCTTCTTCCTCATCGACGGGACATACGGCTCGCGCCACGTGAACTTCAAGCCCTACCCCAAATGGCAAAAGCCGCCCTTCAACAATGACTGGGCCTGCTCGCTCATCGTTTCGCAAGACGAGGTGGCTTGCGACGCTGTGGGCATGGACCTGCTCATCAGCGAATGGCCGGAATATGGTTCGCTTTCCTATTGCGACGAATACTTGCTGGAGGCAGCCAGCATTCCGCGGCCGCAAAGCGGAACGGTGTATCGGCAAGACGGGAAGCCTCTGGAAAAGCCCCTCGGACTGATGGAGCACTGGAATAACGGGAAAGACCGGAAATACACAAAGCTGGACCTGATCTACCAGCGACTGGAGTAAAAAAGTAAAAAGGTTAAAGTTAACGTTAAAGTTGAAGTTAAGGTTATCGTTGAATACAATGAGAAAAAACATCCTACTGCTTTGGACCGTGATGGCCACGGTTGTGTGTTCGGCTCAGCAGGTTTATAACGTGCACGACTTTGGAGCTAAGGGCAACGGCGTGCATATCGATAGCCGTGCCATCAACGAAGCCATCAGTCAGGCAGCCAGTGAAGGTGGTGGGACGGTCAGGCTACCAGCTGGGGTGTATCTATGTTATTCCGTACGACTGAAAAGCAACATCACCCTGCAACTGGACAGCGGAGCCGTCATGAAAGCGGCCATGCCCAAGGCAAGCGAGACATACGACCTGCCGGAGGAAAACCTCTCGGTGTATCAGGACTTTGGACACAGTCATTGGAAGAATTCCCTGATATGGGGTATCGGACTACGCAATGTAGCCATCACGGGAAAAGGACGGATTGACGGCAGCGGAGTGCTCTCCAGAGGTAAGCCTACACTAGACGGACTGCCCGTAGCCAACAAGGCTATAGCGCTGAGAGACTGCCGTAGGGTAAAAATTACTGACCTAGAGATGCTCAACTGCGGACATTTCGCACTGCTGCTCACAGGAGTGGATACGCTGACCATCGAGCGGCTGACCATTGACTCCAACCGCGATGGTATAGATATCGACTGTTGTGAACATGTGAAAATTCGCCATTGCAGGGTGAATACGCTGAACGACGACGCCATCGTGCTGAAAACCTCTTACGGACTGAACAGGCTGAAGCCTACTGCCAACGTGATTATCGAGCACTGCCACGTCACGGGGTATGACGTAGGAACCCTGATAGACGGCACGAAGACTACTCACGCAACAAAAGCCCCCGACCAAGATGGCCCCACGGGAAGAATCAAACTGGGAACTGAGAGCAACGGCGACTTCCGCAACATCATCATCCGCGACTGCACATTCAACCACTGCCGCGGACTCGCCCTGGAGACCGTGGACGGCTCACAGATGGAAAACATCCTAGTCTTTGACATCAAGATGAAGGACATCAATAATGCTCCTTTCTATATTCGGGCAGGAAACCGCAACAGAGGCCCCAAAGGTCTGCCCGCCTCTACCATCAGAAACGTGAGAATCTCAGACATAACGGTGGAGGAGGCTGACAGCCGCTACGCTTCTATCATTGCCGGCAATGCTACGGGCTCTATCGCTGGAGTCACCCTGAGCAACATCAAGCTGCAATACCGAGGTGGGGTCACGATGGAGGACGTAAGGAGCCAACGGGGCATCAATCCTTTCTTTACACAGAATCCTAACATGATAGGTTATCCCGAACCTTCGGCCCACGGCATACAACCGGCTTCGTGCTTCGTCATCTCAGATGCCAAGGACATTACGCTGAAGGATATCGATATCTCATTCATGCAGCCCGACGAACGGCCGAAGATCATGATGACAAATACGGAGAATATAACAATAGAACGTGTAAGTCCATTGAAAGACAAACTGTTCGAAAAGTCTGACCATATAGTAATAGATAATTAAAAAACAAAAACTACCAATATGAAAAAGTTTATCATCTTAACGATTGCCTTGTTCGCCATGACGAACATCCAGGCACAGACTCCCGAAGAGGTCCTCGATGTGACCCGACGGGTCAACGACTATTTTATGAAGAAATACAGCGACCCCACGGTGCCTACCAACGTGGGCAAGATTCGCCCCAGCAGCCTCTGGACAAGGGCTGTCTATTACGAAGGACTGATGGAACTCTACAAGGTAGATGCCCAGCAGCGCTACATCGACTATACGGACCGCTGGGCAGAATTCCACAAGTGGACACCCCGAAACGGCATCACCACCTGCGACGCCGACGACCAGTGCTGCGAGCAGACTTATCTGGACCGCTACATGATGACCAAGCAGGAGAAGATGATTGTGCAAGTGAAAGAGAACCTGGCCCACCAGATGAAGACTGGCAATCAGCGCAAGGCCAACGGCGCACTCTACGGCTGGTGGACATGGATTGACGCCATTCAGATGGCTATGCCCGTCTATTCGAAGATGTACCGCATCACGGGCGAACAAAAATACATCGACCACGCCATGCGAATGTACACTTGGAGTCGCGACACACTGGCTGGTGGACTGTTCAACACGAAGGAAGGCCTCTGGTGGCGCGATGCCGACTATGTGCCTCCCTACAAAGAGAAGGACGGACAGAACTGCTACTGGAGCCGCGGTTCCGGATGGGTGTATGCTGCCTTAGTGAAGGTTCTCGAAGATCTGGAGGCCATGCCGAAACTCTCCAAACAGTCGAAGAAATACTACAAGAGTCTGAAGAAAGACTTCATTCTGATGAGTCAGGGACTGCTCAGTTGCCAACGAGAAGACGGTTTCTGGAATCCTTCACTCATGTCGGAAGCCAACTATGGCGGAAAAGAACTTACAGGTACGGCCCTCTTCCTCTATGGAATGAGCTGGGGTATGAACCACGGCATTTTGAAAGCAAAGCAATATAAGCCAGCCTGCGACCGTGCCTGGAATGCCATGGTGAAGGATGCCGTACATCCAGATGGGTTCCTCGGATGGGTTCAAGGTACGGGAAAAGATCCTTCTGCCGGCCAACCATTGGCCTACGACAAGGTTCCCGACTTTGAAGACTACGGCACAGGCTGCTTCCTGTTAGGGGCAGTGGAATATTATAGGTTGAAAAAATGAGAAATGAGAAAATGAGAAATGTTAGGATTATCGTTAGCGTTTTCTTAATGGCTTTGTGCGCCATGAACGCACACGCCGGACGCACCGTAACCCATCTGGATTTCGGATGGAAATTCCATGCCGGAGATATACAGCAGGCTGCAGCCACTGACTACAACGACAACGACTGGCGCACCATAAACCTACCCCACGACTTCCAGATTGAACAGCCGTGGGTGGAACCTTCTCCAGATGAACGGCCCGACAATACTGACGTAGCCGCCAATATCAAAAGCCGGCTCTCCAGCCGTGGATTCAAGGAGATGGGCAAAGGTTGGTACCGGCTGCATCTCACTCCCGATGAAACCTGGAAAAATAAGCGCCTATTGCTCGATTTTGGAGGTATCATGTATGTGGGAGATGTGTTCCTGAACGGGGAACTTATTGGCGGAACCGACTACGGTTATGTGGGATTTGAGATTAACCTTACCGACAAGCTGAAATGGGGACAAGACAATGTGATTGCCGTAAGGGCCGACACACGTGAGCCCAACAATTCTCGCTGGTACACAGGCGGAGGACTTTTCCGCACGGTAAGACTCATTGCTACAGACAAGACTCTCTTTTTTGAGCGCCATCCTCTGAACATCTCCACCCGCAACAACCAATTCGTAAACATCAAGGCAGAGTTTACCAATCGTGGAAAGGAAAAGGAGACAACGGTCGGAGTGAGAATCTATGCCCCCGACGGGACCTTGATATTTGAGGGAAATTCCGTACAAAAGCGCATCACCGCATCGCGTACCATGGAGGCAAAGCTTCCTGAAATAGAAGTAAAGAACGCCAAGTTATGGGATTGTGAGCACCCCAATCTTTATAAGGCAGTGGTTACTTTGCAGAACGAGAAGGGTGAAATAGTAGATGAAGCATCGTCATGCTTCGGCATCCGCACCGTGGAAATGACTCCCGAGAAGGGACTTCTGCTCAACGGAAAGAAAGTGCTGCTGAAAGGCTATGCCAACCACCACACGCTGGGTGCACTGGGTGCAGCCAACTATCCGCGAGCCATTGAGAAACGCATCCAGATGGTAAAGGAATGGGGCCTCAACCACATCCGCACCAGTCACAATCCCTACAGCCGGGAATTTATCGAACTTTGCGACAAATATGGTATCCTCGTCATCGACGAACTCTACGATAAATGGACACGCCAGCACACAGGCGGAAGAGTTCCCTTTGAACAGTTGTGGCAACAGAATGTCCCTGAATGGGTGAAGCGCGACCGCAACTCCCCCTCCGTAGTGATGTGGAGTCTGGGCAACGAGCTGCAGCAGGATCCCAATCAACCATTCAATGACTTCGGCGTGACGATGTACCGACTCATGAAGACCCTCATCAATCGCTATGACAGCACTCGGCTCGTGACCGTTGCCATGCATCCCCGCTACCGTAACTGGGAGACCGACTCGCTGCCCGCTGATCTGGCCATGATCACCGACGTGCAGTCTTACAACTACCGCTATATGTATTTCCCTGGCGACGGCAAGCGTTTTCCATGGATGAAATTCTATCAGAGTGAGGCCTCTGTGTCTGCCATGGGCGAGAATTACTTTGCCATGAACCTCGACAAAGTGATCGGACTGGCCTATTGGGGAATCATCGACTATCTTGGCGAAAGTCAGGGATGGCCGGCAAAAGGCTGGGGACAAGGAGTTTTCGATATCACCCTCGAACCCAAACCGAAAGCATATTACATGAAGAGTTTCTTCAAACCAGAGGAACCTTTGGTGCATATCGCCGTGATCGACAAGAAGGGAGACATGATGTGGAATGGCGTACAAACGGGCAATGACGGTATGAGTGACCACTGGAACCGCCATCAGGGCTCAAAAGTGAATCTCATCACCTATACCAATGCCGACGAGGTGGAACTCTTTGTCAACGGTAAAAGCATGGGCACGAAGAAGAACGACAAGAAGAATGCCAAGATGCGCAACCAAATCCGATGGGACAATATCCCCTACGAAAACGGCTACTGCGAAGCCGTAGCCCGCAACTATCCACCAACACCCAACACCCAACACCCAACGCCCAAGGAAGTGGCCCGCCATAAGATTGAAACTACGGGGGATGCCGTGAAACTTATTGCCATCCCCGACAATAGTCAATGGAAGGCCGACGGCATGGATCTGCAGCATGTACGCGTCTATGCCGTTGACAAGAAAGGACGCCGCGTCTATCATTCGCAGCAGCAACTCTCTTTCAGCGTCAGCGAAGGTGCAGAAATCGTAGCCGTTTCCAACGGTGATCAGACGAGTAACGAGTTGAACGTCACCAACAAACGCAGTCTCTACAACGGTTCTGCCTTGGTCATTCTGCGTGCTGGGCGCCAAGCAGCCAAGCCCGTTCTCACCATTGAGGCCGACGGGCTCAAGACTGTTAAGACCAAACTACAAATTCAGGAACTCTGATGAAAAGATTATTTTCTTTAGTTCTTTGCGTCTTCGTGTCTTTGTGTTCAGTTAATACTTTCGCAAAAGGCAACCTGCAGAAAGGCAACCGCTACCTCTTCTGCCACATGAACGACGCTGGACCGGCATGGACGGCTTACGCCTTGAGCAAGGACGGCATCCACTGGCACGACCTTCTCGACGGCGATTCCATATTCAGCGATGCCGTGATGGCTCCCATCGAGAAGCGTTCGCGCGACGCATTCATCTGCCGCAAGCACGACAACAGCGGCTATCTAATGGTGTTTACCGACATGGATGCCTCGCAGGCCTCGCGCAAACGGATGGGGAAAGTGGAGACATGGGACAACTATGGCATCTGCCTGCTTACCTCCGACGACCTCATCCATTGGAAATCTAAAAGCTTCGACTTCCGCAAAGGTCCGTCAAAATTTCTAAAAGAAGCCACCAACACCCCATACACCGACTGGACCACCATCAACCGTGTGTGGGCTCCGCAGATTGTCTGGGACGAAGATTTCGTCTGGCCCGACGGCCGCAAGGGCGGTTACATGATTTACTACTCCATGTGGAACCGCGCCGAAGAGAAATACGACCGCATGTACTACAGTCATGCCGACGAGACGTTCACCCAGCTCACTATGCCAAAACTGCTTTTCGACTGGGGCTATGCCACCATCGATGCCGACATCAACTGGGTGGAAGCCGACCAGCGGTGGCACATGATGATCAAGAAGGAAGGCGGCACGCCCGGACTTTTCACCGCCACGTCTCCCTCACTGACCGGTCCTTGGAGCGAGCCCGTGGAGGATGACTACGTGAACTTCGAGGGAAAGAAGAAATGCGAAGGTGTTTCGGCCTTCCAACTGGCTGGCAAGGACACGTGGATGATTGGCTACATAGAGTATTCGTCGCGCCCGAAGAACTACCGCATCTGTGAGGCCAACCGCTACATGCGTAACTTCAAGAATCCGAAGAACATCGAGGGTGTCAGCCGTCCGCAGCATGGTTCCTTCATGCGCATCACGAAAAAGGAATACAAGCGCCTGGAACGATGGTCGGCGAAGCATAAAAAAGGAAAATAACAAAAAGGTTTAAGGGTTAGAACAAGTTTTATCCCTTAAGATTTTGCCATGCCGCAAAAATACTGTAATTTTGCGGCATGGTTTTAAATTACATTTGGATAGCATTCTTCATCATCGCGTTCGTGATCGCTTTGGTGAAACTTATTTTTTTAGGTGACGTGGAGGTATTCCCCACCATGATGAATTCTACCTTCGACAGTTCCAAGACCGCCTTCGAGATCTCACTCGGATTGACTGGCGTCCTTTCGCTGTGGTTGGGTATCATGAAGATTGGCGAAAAGGGAGGCGTCATCAATCTCTTTGCCAGAGTGCTTTCGCCCGTGTTCACAAAGCTGTTCCCGGATATTCCCAAAGGTCATCCGGCCACGGGAAGCATCTTCATGAACATTGCAGCCAACATGCTCGGACTCGACAACGCTGCAACGCCGCTGGGACTGAAGGCCATGGAGCAGTTGCAGGAAATCAACCCGAAGAAAGACACCGCTAGCAACCCGATGATCATGTTCCTCGTGCTGAACACGTCGGGACTGACGCTCATCCCCGTCTCCATTATGGTCTATCGCGCCCAGCAGGGAGCCGCCCAGCCCACTGACATCTTCATTCCCATTCTGCTGGCCACATTCTTTTCAACCCTGGCCGGTATCATAGCGACCTCGCTCTATCAGAAAATCAATCTTCTAAACCGCACGCTGCTGCTCACGCTGGGCGGCATGTGCCTCGTGGTGGCAGGCATCATCTGGGGATTCTCACAGTTGGACAAAGACCAGATGAACACCGTTTCCACGCTGGTTGCCAACATTCTGCTGATGACGGTCATCGTGAGTTTCATCCTGGCGGGCGTCCGCAAAAAGGTGAATGTCTACGATGCCTTTATCGAGGGAGCCAAAGACGGTTTCAAGACGGCAGTCGTCATCATACCCTATCTGGTGGCCATTCTCGTTGGAATCGGTGTTTTCCGTGCATCGGGAGCCATGGACATGCTCATCGACGGACTGGCGTGGTGTATCGATGCCGTAGGTATCGACACGCAGTTTATCGGAGCTTTGCCAACGGCGCTTATGAAACCGCTGAGCGGCGGAGGTGCTCGTGGACTGATGGTCGATGCCATGGCCACCTATGGCGCTGACTCTCTCGTGGGTCGTCTGGCTTGTATTTTCCAAGGTTCCACCGATACTACCTTCTATGTGCTGGCTGTCTATTTCGGTAGCGTGAGCATCCGCTATACGCGCCACGCCGTTACCTGCGGACTGCTGGCTGACCTGGCAGGCATCTTATCGGCAATCTTCATCGCATACCTATTCTTCGGATAATCATGGCAAACCTGAAATCTCTGGCCAAGGACACGGCCATCTACGGACTATCGAGCATCATTGGCAGGTTTCTCAACTACCTGCTCGTCCCGCTTTATACGGCTAAACTGGCGGCAGCCTCCGGCGGTTATGGCATCATCACCAATATCTATGCCTATACGGCCCTCATCATGGTCATCCTGCTTTTTGGCATGGAGACCACTTTCTTCCGTTTTGCCAACAAGGAGGGCGAGGACCCCCACCGCGTCTATAGCACCACACTGATTACCGTGGGCACTTTGGCTCTTACCTTCATCGTGCTTGTGCTGCTTTTCATCAAGCCTCTCTCCCAGACCATGGGCTATGCCGATCATCCGCAATTCATCTGGGTGATGGCCATTACAGTAGGCATCGATGCTTTCTCTGCCATACCTTTCTCCTATCTGCGTTACCAGAAAAGGCCCTTGAAGTTTGCATCGCTGAAGCTGCTGAACATAGCAATGAATATCACGATGAACCTCATCTACTTTGCCGTTATCAACGGAAAGGACGTGGGATATGCTTTCTACATCAACCTTGCCTGTTCCAGCATCCTGCTCTGTTGTCTGTGCAAAGAGCTCACTGGTTTCCGATGGATCTTCGACCGTGAACTTTTCCGCCGTATGTTCCACTATGCCTGGCCGCTGCTCGTGCTCAGCATTGCCGGCATCCTGAACCAGACGGCCGATAAGATTCTCTTCCCCTATATCTATACAGCCAACGATGCCCATGCCCAATTAGGCATCTATGGTGCCGCCTCGAAGATAGCCATGATTATGGCCATGATTACCCAGGCGTTCAGCTATGCCTACGAGCCCTTTGTCTTTGGCAAGGCCCGTGAAAAGGACTCCAAGGAGATGTACGCCCAGGCCATGAAATACTTCATCATTTTCACCCTGCTGGCCTATCTGGCCGTCATCGCCTACCTCGACATTCTGCGCTACATCATCGGCAGCGACTACTGGGAAGGCCTCCGCGTGGTGCCCATCGTCATGGCCGCCGAAATCATGATGGGCATCTATTTCAACCTCTCCTTCTGGTATAAACTCATCGACGAGACCATCTGGGGAGCTATCTTCTCGGGCATTGCCTGCTTCGTGCTCGTCGCGGTGAACGTTATTTTCGTGCCCCGCTATGGCTATATGGCTTGTGCCTGGGGCGGATTCTCCGGCTATTTCACCTGCATGGCACTCAGTTACCTCGTAGGTCGCAAGAAGAATCCCATCAACTATCCCTTGAAGGACATTGCTCTCTATGTGGTTTTTGCCGCCCTGCTGACGGTGCTGATGCTGATGCTCAACCGCCATTTTGGCCTTTTCGGAGCTGTCGCCTTGAACACCGTCCTGCTTCTGCTGTTCGTCGCCCTCATCGTAAAGCGCGACTTTCCCTTGTCCAATCTCCCTGTCGTTGGCAAATATTTCCGCAAATCATAAACCATCCATAAAACATGAAAAAGAATATCATCGCCCTGTGCATATCTCTCTCATCATTCCTCTCTCCTCTCTCTTCTATGAAGGCTGTTGCCGACGAGGGAATGTGGACACTCTACAACCTACCGCCGCAGGTATTTGCCCAGATGCAGCAGGAAGGTTTCTCGCTGCCCAGCACCGCGCTTTATAGCGATGCCAATGCCATCAAGAACTGTGTAGTGAACTTCTCGGGCTACTGTTCGGGCGTGGTGGTCAGTCCCGACGGACTGGTTTTCACCAACCACCACTGCGGTTTCGAGGCCATCCGCAGCCATTCCACCGTGGAACACGACTATATGCTCAACGGTTTCTACGCCAAGAGCTACGAGGAAGAACTGCCCAATGAGAACATGTTCGTCTCGTTCATGCGCTCTCAGGAAGACATCACCTGCCGACTGCAGGCCGAAGCCAAGAAGCGGAACATCGCCGACGATGATATGAGCGCCCTCATTGATTCCCTACAACAGGCCATGATCGACTCCGTTAAGCTCATCGACAAGACACTCCACGTAGAGATTGATCCTTTCTACGAAGGCAATAGCTACTATGCCACGGTCTATCAGCAGTTCCGCGATCTCCGTCTTGTCTTCACCATTCCCAAGTCGATGGGGAAGTTCGGAGGTGACACTGATAACTGGATGTGGCCCCGCCAGACTTGCGACTTCTCTGTTTTCCGCATTTATGCCGACCCCAAGACCAACGGTCCGGCAGAGTATTCCAAGGACAACGTACCCTATCATCCCGCTTCATGGGCACCCGTCAGCACCGAAGGTTATAAGGACGGCGATTTCTCCATGACCGTGGGCTATCCCGGCAGCACCAACCGCTACCTCTCTTCTTATGGTATCCGCGAGATGCGTGATGCAGAAAACACCACCCGCGTGCAGGTGCGCGGCCTGAAACAGCAGATTATGAAGCGTCACATGGACGCATCGGAGGCCGTGCGCATCAAGTACGATTCCAAGTATGCCCAAAGTGCCAACTACTGGAAAAACTCCATGGGAATGAACAAATGTATCGATTCCATCGGCATTATCCAGCAGAAACAGGCCTACGAGAACCGCATCCGCCAGTATCAGGATTCCACAGGCTATCTGAAAGGCAAACTCGATTTCACCAAGTTGGAGAAGCTCTATCAGCAGCGGTTCGAACTGCGACGTGCTTACTATTACTATATTGAGACCTTCCGCCGCACCAACGAACTGGTCACCCGCGCCATGCGTGCCAACAATGGCGGCATGGAACTAAAAGGTCCCGAGGAGAAGCCCCGCAAGCAATACTTCATCTTCAAGGACAACAGCGACGAATGGGATGAAGCCCTCGACAAGGAAGTGCTCGTGGCTCTGATGCAGAACTACCGCGAAAAGGTGGATACCCGATACTGGCCTGATTTCTTCAAAACGGTTGACCGTAAATTCCGCGGCAACTTCTCTGCCTATGTAGATTGGCTCTATAAGAAGAGTTTCCTGATGAAAAGTGGCAAAAAAATCTATCCGGCCAAGAAGTATTACCTGAAAGATCCCGGCATTCAGATGGGCGTGGATCTCGGAGCTTTGGCCATGGGAACCTTCGCTGATGAGATGTCGGCCATCACCGATAGCATCGATACACAGGAAAAGATGCTCTGCGCTGCCAAACTCCGTATGGAGGAAGATATGCCCCACTATTCGGATGCCAACTTCACCATGCGACTCTCCTACGGTCAGGTGGGCGAATATCTGCTCAACGGACAGCCTTCTGGCTACTACACCACAGCAGAAAGTATCGTAGAGAAGATGAAAAAAGGCGGTTCCATCGAGGATTACAAGGTCGAGACCATCATGCACGAACTGCTTTCCGCCAAGGACTTCTCACCCTATACCGACAAGACTACAGGAAAGATGCAACTCTGCTTCCTGACTAACAACGACATCACGGGAGGCAATTCCGGATCACCGATGTTCGACGGTAAAGGACGCCTCATCGGACTGGCTTTCGATGGCAACTGGGACTCACTCTCCAGCGACATCTTCTTTGATACCAAATTGGCCCGTTGCATCGGTGTCGATATCCGCTACGTGCTCTTTATGATGGACCGTTGGGGACATGCCGACCGCCTGTTGAAAGAAATAGCTCCCACCCCCTCCCTCCCCTAACGGGGTGGGAGTGAACAACCCAAAACAAACCTACCTATGAAAAAAATCCTTTATCTATCCGTCATATTGCTATTTGTCCCCTCCCTTATAGGGAGGGTGGGAGTAGCTATTGCCCAGAACCACCGCCAGATCATAAACCTGGCCGGCACATGGAAAACCGAACTTGGTGACATCAACCTTCCCGGCACTACCGATACCAACCGTAAGGGAAACGCCCTCCAGAAGAAAGACGAGACAACCCATCTGTCGCGCCTCTACAGTTATGTGGGCGAGCTGTCCTATACACGCGAGATTACCATCCCCGCGGAATGGAAGAAGAAGACAATTCTTCTCCACATGGAACGCACGAAAGCCACGAAAGTGCTCGTGGACGGCATTGACAGGGGAGCCAACAACAACATTTCCACCGAACAGGTCTATGACCTCACCGAATTCCTCCAGCCAGGCAAGCACACACTGACTATTCAGGTGGACAACACGGACAAAAATGTTCCACCTCAGTTGCTAAGTAACAGCCATGCTTACACAGAGGATACGCAGACCAACTGGAACGGCATCATCGGCGATTTCTACCTGGAAGCCTTGAACCAGCTCTATATCAGCAGGATTCAGATGAAGACCATCCCCATTTCCAAGGCTTTCGAGGCCGACATTACGATAGCAGGGACAGCAAAGAAAAAATTCACGGTCTCAGCCGTATTGGCCTCCTTGGGAAGCGATGTTGGAGTGGTCATCATGGAAAACACCATCAAAAAGGACAAGAATGACAGCCGCCATCTGGTGCTGAAGTTCCAGAACGACAGTCTGAAACTATGGGACGAACGGAATCCAAATCTCTACCGTCTCATCGTCACTGTCGATGGCTTCGACACTAAAGATGTGGATTTCGGCCTGTGTGATTTCCGTAACGAAGGTACACAGTTCTCGGTCAACGGCCATAAGACCTTCCTACGTGGCAAGCACGATGCCTGCGTATTCCCCTATACTGGCCACGTGCCGATGGACCTGGTCGCTTGGCGCCGCTACCTACAGATTTGTAAGGGCTACGGCATCAACCATATCCGCTTCCATTCTTGGTGTCCCCCAGAGGCAGCCTTCATGGCTGCCGACATCGAAGGTGTCTATTTGCAGCCCGAACTTCCTTTCTGGGGAGAATTCAAACGTGACGACAACAAGCTGATGACCTTTCTCCACAAAGAAGGTTCCAATATTCTTCTGCAGTATGGCCATCATCCCTCGTTCGTGATGTTTGCCCTGGGCAACGAGCTGCGTGGTGACATTCCCACCATGAAGAAATTCACCGATGATTATCGCCGTTTAGCCCCCTCGAAGCTCTTTACCTTCGGTTCCAACTACTATCTGGGCTACCAGGGATGGAAAGAAGGCATGGACTTCTTCGTGACCTGCCGTAATGGCGGTGAAAAATGGGGAAGTTTCAACACCCACACGCGCGGTTCTTTCTCCTTTGCAGATGCCTTCGATGGCGGCATGATTAATCATTTTTACCCCAATTCATCGTTGAATTTCGATGAAGCCGTTGACAAATGTCCCGTGCCCATCATCAGTCATGAGAGCGGACAGTTCCAAACCTATCCCGACTATAACGAGATAAAGAAATACACGGGGGTGCTCTATCCTTACAACATGGAAATATTCCGCAGCCGTCTGGAAAAAGCCGGCATGCCCGACCAGGCAGAAGCCTTCCATCGCGCTTCGGGCCATTGGAGCGTTCAGCTCTATAAGGCCGACATCGAAATGGATCTGCGCACCCGCGGCATGGCTGGTTTCCAGCTGCTCGACATTCAGGATTATCCCGGACAAGGTTCCGCCTATGTGGGCATCCTCGATGCTTTCATGGAATCAAAGGGCATCACCACGCCCCAGGAATGGCGACAGTGGTGCAACGACGTGGTGCCCTTAGCCGTCCTGCCCAAATTCTGCTACACGAACAATGAGCAACTGAAAGCCAAAATCCAGATTGCCAACTATGGACAGGAAAGTCTCGAAGGCAAGACCCTTCACTGTTGTATCGTTTCTTCCGACAAGGAGAAAAACAAATATACTGTCTGTGGCACAGGCATCGTCATAGAAAAATCATTTACGCTAACAGCAGGAAATGGGCTCTTAGATGTCGGGACCTTTGACATTGACCTTTCTAAATTAGAATTTCTGAAAGACCCTGAGAAACTCACACTTTACTCTTTCATCGAAGATACTGATTACGAGAACTCTTGGCCAGTCTGGATTTATCCTGCCAATACAAACCCCGACAGTAAGGGCATTATCGTCTGCAACCAACTCACTTCCGAGATTCAAAAGAAACTGGCCAACGGTGCCAAGGTCCTCTTCATGCCCGACAGCACTATTAACCATCAACCTTTAACCATCAACCCTCAACTGTTATTAGGCGGCCTCTTCCAGACCGACTATTGGAACTACCGCATGTTCAAGACTATCTCTGAGAACAACAAGAAGCCCGTATCGCCAGGAACCCTCGGTATTCTTACGAATCCTGAGCATCCCGTATTCAGCCAGTTCCCCACCGAGGAACATACCTCTTGGCAGTGGTTCCCCATCTTGAAGAATGCCCATCCGTTCATACTCGACAACACCCCTGCCCAATACCGTCCGATAGTACAAGTCATCGACAACATCGAGCGTAACCACAAGCTGGGCCTCATCTTCGAGTTCCGCGTTGGTCGTGGCAGTCTGCTCGTCTGCATGAGTCCCCTCCATCAGCTGCAGCAATACCCAGAAGCACGGCAGCTTTATGCCAGCCTGCTCCAATATATGAAAAGCGGCACCTTTACGCCAAAAACCGCCATTTCATCGGGAGAACTTCGGCATCTGCTCACCACTCCTGCAGCTGAAGGAGAACTGAAGAAGCTATTCAATATCACCACCTACGAATAGGTCTCCGAAGCCTTAGGGCAGGCAATCCATTAAAAGTCAAAATGTTAAACTGAATAAAAAAACGGGATATAAAATGCTCATTTCCAAAAAAATATCTATCTTTACAACATAAAAAGTGTTCAATCGGAGTTGAAAGGCCGTAAAGACTGAATAAGAATGAAAATAAGACAGGACACCAAACTGAGTATCATGATGGTCGTTGCAGCAGCCCTGCTGCTACAGATGAGCGAGACGCTGGAGTATTATTCAACGCGCCGTTCATTCAATGCGCAACTGACCGAAATGGCTTTGTATGACCTGAACGACAGCCACCGCATCTCACAGGTGAAACAAGAGGTGGAGGCCGCAACTAAAGACATTCTTCCCGACATTGCCCATCAGATCAACGAGATCGACATCGACACCCTGCAGATACTCGTTAGTAAGCTCATCAATGAGCAGCCTCAAATTGCGGGTATCTCCATAGGCTATCTACCCGAATTCGTGCCCAAGGACATCGACTTCGGCAATCAGCGCTTTGGTCTCTATATTTACGAAAACCACAAGGCCAAGGAAGGCGTGGAGACGGTTGAACTGAGAAGCAAGGACTATACCCAACGTCCATGGTTCAAGCATCCCATCAATTCCAGCGGCTATTGGAGTGAACCTTACGACGGACTTTACAACTATGTCCTGATGTTCAGCTATTCCATGCCCATCCGCAATAAGGCAGGAAAGACGGTAGCCATTGTGGCTGCCGATGTGCCGCTGCGCGAAGTATCAAAGGCTGCCAACGACTTCTACGAGAAACAGCGAAAGTCTGCCATGCGCAACTTCCTGTTCAACCTTTCGGGTATCCTCCTGCTGGGTTTCATTGTATATAGGGCTTTCAGCTATCTGCGACGCCTGAACACCGTCTATGCCGAGAAGGAGCGCTTCACGGGCGAACTGAAAGTGGCCCACGACATCCAGCAGTCAATGATTCCGAAGGCATTCCCCGGAACATCCGACCGCAACGACTTGGAATTGTTCGCTTCGCTGACGCCTGCACGCGAGGTGGGCGGCGATTTCTATGACTTCCTCGCGCTCAACGACCACGTCTGTTTCTGCATCGGCGACGTCAGCGGCAAGGGTGTTCCCGCCTCCATGCTGATGACCGTTACTCGCACGCTGTTCAGGACCGAGGCCCGCAGTGCCATGCTCACTCCCGACGAATCCGTCGCGAACGAGTCTGCCGTCATCGTTGAACGAATCAACCACATGCTTTGCGAAGAACAGACCAGCGGTTTCTTCGCCACGATGTTTGTAGGTATGCTCGATTTGAAAACCGGGCGTCTGAACTACTGTAATGCAGGACATGAGGCACCGCTGCTGATTCATGACACCCGTGACGCTTCGGGCATCAAGAGCGAGAGCCTTCACATCGTGCCTAATCTGCCCGTTGGTGCATTGTCAAACTGGATCTACGAAGGACAGTCCACCAAGCTCCAGCCCGGCGATATCCTCTTCCTCTATACCGATGGACTCAGCGAAGCCCGCAACATCTCCGGCGAACTGCTCTCACGCAAGCGTGTGCTCCAACTGGCACAGCAGTCCGAAATACATACACCTGAAGAGATTGTGACGATGATGAAGGATCAAGCCGAAGAACATGCAGGCAATGCGGCGCAAAGCGATGACCTCACGCTCATGGCTCTGAAATGGAAAGGCCGCGACGAGAACATGGACTATCAGACTCCTTCAGCAGCCACCCTGCCCATTTCAGACAAAGCAGACGATGACGGCAAGAACCTTCAGCAACAGGCGGCTTATCACGGAATTGCCCCCAATGCCGATACCGTAACCCTGCTGGCCAGCAAATCATACCTCCCGCAGATGAAGAGTTTCATGATCAAAGCCACCGAGCGTGCCGGACTCAATCAGCGCGCCACCAAGCAGTTACGTCTAGCCGTGGAAGAGGCCGTGGCCAAAGTGGTACACCATTCTCACGCCGACACCGTGACACTTGCTTCCGAAATCCACGGCAATCAGCTGCACCTCTCCATCATCGACAACGGCATTCCTTTCGATCCCACTACTGCACAAGTCACGGATACAGCCGTTCCCGCCGACAAACGCCCCATCGGCGGACTCGGCATCATCTTTATCCGCCAGATGAGTGATGACTTGGAATATCACCGATACAACGAACAAAACATATTAACAATCAAGAAGAACATTAATTAAAATAGAAGTATGGAAATAAAAATCAATGAAAAAGAAGGCCGCATCGTGGCTGAACTCATAGGCGACCTCGACAACTCTGCAAGCAGCAAGGCCGAACAAGCACTTGCTCCGCTGCTCGAACGTGGCGACTGCGACATTGAACTCGACTGCCGCGAACTGGACTATATCTCCTCAAGCGGACTCCGTATCCTGCTCAACATCTACAAGAACACACGCCGCAATGGACGTCGCGCCTTCATCAGCCACCTCAACGAGGAAGTGGCTGACGTGTTCCGCATCGGCGGATTCCTACAGCTCTTCGAAGTTATTGAATAACCCCACCAATACATCTGACTATGGCAGAAAGCAAGAAACAATCCAAACCCGACAGCGAACAACTGATTGCTGAGAATGCTGCCCTTAGAGCCGAAGTGGAACGGCTCAAAGACGAACTCGTACGCCTCGTCAGCAGAAACCTCGACCTCACCGAACGGCTGGAATACGACGTAGAATTGCGTCGCCGCACCGAAGTAGCCCGCGAACTGCTCGAAGGCAATATCCAGCGCCAGCGCAATGCCGACCTTCAGGACGACGGCCAACTCATGGCCATCATCGAAATGCGCATAGAGAAAGACCGTCCGCATGTCAGTCCCGATTTCAATTCAGAAGCCTTGGCCGAGATGCTCGGTGTGAGTCGCGAAAGGCTGATACGCCTCTTCCGTCATCAGACTATCCACCGCACGCCCGATGCCTACATCGACAACCTACGCGTGCTGGCTGCTCTGCGTCTGTTACGCGAAAAGCCCATGTACAACATTGCCACCGTAGCCGAAGAAGCCGGTTTCAGCAATGTCCGTACCCTGCAGCGCCGTATCCAGGATGCCATCGGCATGACACCTATCGACTATCGTGCCATGCTCACCCGCGACATCAAATAAAAGGAAACTACCGGTATTTGAAACTTGAACCTCCCACGAACTCACGCATGATGCTTGTGGGGGGTATTTCTTTGTCGTCAACCGGAATGAAATAATGGATGAACTTCAGCAGCCTATGGGCCTCGCTGTACTCAGGACAGTTTTTGGGCACACTCGAAAGGATGATTTCGGCATGGGTGCGTAGCACGGCAAACTCAATGTTGAGGGCTGAATTAAACATGGCATCGGCCGTTTCCTGGAAGGGGAAAATCCATTTATCCTCGGCTTCACACACGTTTTTCCACTGACTGATGGTCTGCTGGGCGGTGAAAGCGCCTTTGTTGTAGTCGCGGATGATACGGCGAAGCAGGCGGTTGTCGCGCACGGGAATCCAGTTGTGGTCATCGAGCGAGATGCTGGTGAGAGCAGAGATATAGATTTTGAACTTCTTGGAATCGTCTATCTTCTGCGTGAGCAGTGGGTTGAGGGCATGGATACCTTCGATGATGAGCACGCTATCGGAGGAGAGTTTCACCTTCTTGCCGTTGTATTCACGCTTACCCGTGACAAAATTGTATTCGGGAACTTCCACACGCTCGCCTTTCATCAAACGGGTGAGATGATCTTCCAATAGACTATACTCCACGGTTTCGATATTGTCGAAGTCGTAGTCGCCATTGGGCAACTTAGGTGTATCCACACGGTTCACGAAATAATCATCGGTAGAAATAGAGTAAGGCCGCAGGCCGCAAGCCAGTAGCTGGATGGAGAGACGCTTACAGAAAGTGGTCTTTCCGGATGAGGACGGGCCTGTTATCAGGATGATCCTGACAGGATTCTCCTCGGCCCTGAAGCGGCGGTCAATCTCTTCGGCTATTTGCACGATCTTCTTTTCCTGCAGGGCCTCGCTAACCTGAATCAGCTCGGAGGCATGACCTTTCATGATGGCTTTGTTCACGTCGCCTGCATTGGAAAGGCGCATGATGATATCCCAGCGTGTTTTCTCGGCAAACATCTCATAGGTCTTCGGCATATCCACCTTTTCAGCAAGCACAAGGGGATTGTTCCAGTCGGGAACACGCAGGAGCATACCATCGTGGTAAGGTTCCACGTCCCACACCTTCAGATAGCCTGCCGACGGAACCAACGGACCGTAGTAATAGTCCACGGTATCACCCAGCATGTAGTAATCGCTGTAAATCTGTCCACTAGTCTCCAAGAGTTTCACCTTGTCGGTAAATCCTCGCTCTGCAAATACGCGGATGGCCTCCTCGTTGGTGGCTTCGTTGCGGCGGAAAGGCATGTCGAGGGCTATAATCTCCTCCATCCGTTCGTGGATGCGTTCCACATCGCCCACAGCCAGCGATTCGCCTCCTTTCTTCTTGAAGTTGCAATAATAGCCACGCGAGATGGTATGCTCAATGAAGAGCTTGGAACCTGGAAATACATCGCTGGCGGCTTTGTAGAGCACGAAGCAGAGGGAACGCACATAGACACGATGACCCGAACCTTGGCGGGCATCGAGAAACTCCACGTCGCGGTTCTGGTAAAGGCGGAACTTCAGTCCTTGCGATGCATTGTTGACTTTGGCAGAAACCACGGGATAAGGCATCTGCAACTCTGGGGCAAACTCCTGATAGACGTCCAAGAGCGAGGTTCCCTCGGGGAAGCTCTTGGTCTTATTATTGTTCTTACAGCGGATTTGTAGCATAGGTATTGGGTGTTAGGTGGTGGGTGGTGGGTGTCACCCTTTCTTCTTAGGTCTGCGGCGAGCCCATCCTTCTTCTGAGAAATCGGGGTCTTCACCTTTGAGTTCTTTATTCTTCTTCATCCCATTGGGATTGAGGAACTGCATCCAGTCTTCTTTCTTGAACTTATGCTGTTCAGGCTGTTCGTGGGAACGAGAAAAACGAGCCTTAGGACGACGGAAATCGCGCACTTTTCCACCAGAGGTGCCACGCTCGGCAGGTGTGGCATCGGCATCATTGCACCGCACTTCGCGGCTCTTATACCAAGCACCGTTCAAGGCATTCATCACCTTGCGGGCTTCACGCTCGGGTACTTCAAAGAAAGAGATCGTATTCTGCAAGTCGATATGTCCCACAGGCACCCGACCGCCCACATGACGGTTGATAAACTGCATGGCCTCACCAGGATAGAAGCCATCCTTCTTTCCGAGGTTGATAAAAAGGCGTTTGTAACCTTTTTCAGGTTTGCGGGGGCCACGCTCACCCTTTCTCTCTCCTCTGTCTTCTCTCCTTTCTCCTTTCTTTTTCTTCTCTTCCACACGCTCTATCTCGGGCGCATCGGCATAATAGGAGAGGAACTTACCGAATTCCATCGACACAATCTTCTTGATGATGTCGTCTTTGTCGATATATTCGAAATAGCGGTTGATGTCCTGCATGAATGGGCCTATCTGCTCCTCGTCCACATCGGTCTTCACGATCTGGTCCATCACCTTGTAGAGTTGTTTCTTGCAGATTCCCTCGGGCGAAGGAATCTCTCCGCGCACGAACTCCTTCTGAATCTCTTTCTCGATAGCACGGATCTTGCTCTTCTCCTTGGTGTGGACAATACTGATGGAGGTTCCCTTCTTGCCTGCACGACCGGTACGGCCCGAACGATGGGTATAGCTCTCGATATCGTTTGGCAGTCCATAGTTGATGACGTGCGTCAGATCGTCCACGTCGAGACCACGCGCCGCCACATCGGTTGCCACCAGCAGTTGCACGGTGTGCTGGCGGAACTTGGCCATCGTCAGGTCGCGCTGCTGCTGCGAAAGGTCGCCGTGGAGGCTTTCCGCATTATAGCCGTCGCGAATCAGTTTGTCTGCCACCTCCTGCGTTTCGAGTTTCGTGCGGCAGAAAATGATGGCAAAGATGCGTGGATTGTAATCCACGATACGTTTCAGCGCAGCATACTTGTCCTTGGCATTCACCATATAATAGATATGGTTCACGTGCTCGGCACCTTCATTACGGCTACCCACGACGATTTCCTTCGGATTTTGGAGGAAGTTCTTGGCAATCTTTTCGATTTCCCTACTCATCGTGGCCGAGAAGAGCAGCGTATTGCGGTCTTTGGGCACACCAGCCAGGATGGTATTGATATCCTCCGAGAATCCCATATTGAGCATCTCGTCAGCTTCATCGAGCACCACGTTGAACACCGCATTCAGCTGTGCCACCTCGCGTTCCATCAAGTCGATCAGTCGGCCTGGCGTAGCCACGATGATATGCACACCTTTCTTCAGGGCGCGTATCTGGGGCACGATATCGGTTCCTCCATAGACGGGCACCACATGGATGCCTTCGATGTATTTGGCGAAATCATTCAGGTCGTCGGCAATCTGCAGACAGAGTTCGCGGGTTGGGCAAAGCACGATGGCCTGCGTCTGGCGTGAACGCACATCCACGCGCTGCAAGAGCGGTATGCCGAAGGCCGCCGTCTTGCCGGTTCCTGTCTGTGCCAGTGCTATTACATCGTTTCGGGTGCCCAACAGGTAAGGAATTACTTCTTCCTGTACAGGCATAGGTTGTTCAAATCCTAATTCTTCAATGGCGTGGCGAATCTGTTCGCTGACGCCCAATTCTTCAAATGTCTTCAAATGTTGTTTCCTTTTTTAGCCGGGTAGCCGGCTAGCCGTTAATTAATTATATATTTTTTTCCGTTGCGGATATAGATACCACGCTGCGGCTTCTGGATGCGCTGTCCCTGCAGATTGAAGAGCGGGCTTGAGGTTGTGGCATCATTGCGAACAACAGTACTGATGCCTGTTAATACCTGAACCTCGATATTGCAACCGTGGAAATTCCCTATTTTCCCTTCCACTTCAGTACCGTCATTCTTAATCAAATAGGCACCTTTGATGCCGATGCTGTAGCTGCCACTCTGCATGAATTGGAGTGTAACACGGCGAATGCTACTGCCCAGTTTCGTTTTGTTGAAGGTGAAGGTCTGTTCAGCATTCGCCATGCCCTCATATTGCTCCTTCCCGTCAGTCTCTCCATAGACCTTCAGGCTGAGCACACCACCTGCGGGCTTTTCATCCAGCACCACCTTAATGCCCTTAAAGTCACTTACCCGCAAGGCATCCCCGCTATAGAGACTCATTTCCGACCATTGATAGGTATAGGTGGCCTGATAGCCCAATTCCCGTCCTACGGGATCGGCGGGAATCACGTAGTCATCACCATACCAGCCTTTGAGGATGGCATTTTTGATTTCGGGCATTGACCATTTCAGTTTCAGACGGTCCATGCCGTCAATAAGGCCCATCCAATAGAATGTGCCGATACCCGCTGCCTTGGTCTTCTGTACGAAGAACTTGGCAAACTCTGCCATGTTGCTTCGGTAGTCAGTGTAGGCACCTTTGGTGGAAGTGCCCCACTCCCCGAAGATAACGGGAGCGCCTTTGCTCACCAAGTGGGTCTTTAACTTGGAGATGATATCATCAACCGATTTCCTGGTGTCTGCGAGATTGGTCACCGTGGGATAGGAATGGACTTCGAAAATAAGGTGATTCTCCACCTGGTCGGCAGGCAGTTTCATCTCCTTCAGGGGATCAGTCAGATGTACGTTCCAAGTGCCTTCTCCACAGCAAGCCGCATAGGTGTTCACAATCAGGTTGCGGTTTGCATTGTTGCCGCCCGTGCCGCGAACCGTATTCACGAAGTTCTGCGCATAGTCGTTGATAGCCTTATAGGCATTGGCAGCTACCGTGGCATTATATCTTGAAGAAGTAGCAAACGAGGCAAAACACCAGGAGTCATACTCATCGAGCATCTCGTTATACGACTCGAAGAGCAGATGCTCGTCATAGTTCTTGAACCTTTCGGCCACTTGCTGCCATATTTTCACGAAGCGTGCATTCATCGTGGAGAAATTGGTGGTGGTGGCCATCAGCCACCCTTCGGTTCCCGTGTCGTGATGCACATTGATGATGCAATACATGCCTTGGTCCAACACATAGTTCACCACTTCTTCCACGCGAGCCATCCAGGCCTCGTCGATATTGTTGTTGCCGTCAAGATGCTGATACCAGGTTACAGGAACACGTATGGCATTGAAACCTGCGTCCTTGAAAACCTTGAAGAGTTCCGGTGGTGTTACCGGCTGTCCCCAGCAAGTCTCGTATTGAGAAGTTTCCGGTCCTGACAGGTTGGGGTTATTGGCATCGAGCGTGTTACCCAGGTTCCAACCCACTTTCATGTTTGCCACAGCTTCAGTAGCCGTCTCAAAATCAGCAGCTGCCATAGGCTGTTGCAATATCATCAACAACCCCACCAAAGCCATCCACTTTTTCATATCCCTTTGATTTTTTGGCAAATATACAACTTTTCTGATAAAAACCCAAGAATACCAACTACTTTTTGCATCTTTTGTGTATTCATCACCCCCTCCACCTATCTTTCGGCCCGATACTCCCGTGGCGTGAGACCTGTTTCTCGTTTGAAGAAACTGTTGAAAGCGGGCGAACTTGGGAAGTTCAACCGTTCGGCAATCTCGTAGGTCATCAGGTCGGTAGTCTTCAGCAACACCTTGGCACGAAGCAGGGCTGCACGGTTGATCCAATACATCACACTATGACCGCTGGCTTTGCTGATGACGGCCGACAGGTGGTGAGGCGTCACGTGCAGTTGTCCGGCATAGAAGGGAATGTTGCGCTCGCGCTCACAATGCTGGCTCACCAACGACTTGAACTGCTGAAACAGCAACTGGCCACGCGTGGGTAGCGGTTCACTCGACACGGACTCCTGCTTCATATATTGCACGTTGGTAATCATGGCCGAAACCATCTGCTTCACGGTCTCACGACGGAAAGGCTTCTCGTTGGCAATATCCCAGAGGATATACAACATACGGAGCAACTGCTCATACTCTTTGGGGGGTGTATTCACCACAAAGGTCTCGCCTACATGTAGCTGGTCCTTGAATACGATACCACTGATGATCATGTCATCACTACACCGTCCAAACTCCATAATCATATCAGAGGTGCTCACGATAACAGAACCTTTCTCAAAATGATATTGTTCAAGATTCAGGTGAACGTCTGCATTGCCGCTCATGACGATAAGCAACCGGGGCTCTGGGATATGATAAATCTTTCCTGCGTGCAGGAAAGGACTGTCAGAGGGGCTACCGTTCAGGACGATACTAATATCGTCGTTTTTGAACACATGACTTTCGAGTCCGGCCACTTCTCGCAGGTCAACGTTGGCGACAGAGAAATAAGTGATGCTTTTAGCGTTAGGCATACGACAAAAATTACAAAATTGTACGATTTGATTGCAAAAATAATACATTTCTTTGAGAATACAAAGAAGTAAATCGGCAAAATCATACAAATTAATATTCTTTTCATACAGATTCGTAATCAAAGTATGAAGAAACAGATGTATCTTTGCAGAGACAAATAAGAACAATAACAAAAGAACTAATTATATGAGTCGGACATTATTGAGTTTATCACTTATCTTTTTTCACTTGTCGTTTGGTGCGGCGCAGACGCTGGAAGAGTGTCAGCAGGCGGCAGAACGGAATTATCCGCTGATACGCCAATACGACCTCATTGAGAAAACCACAGCACTGACGGTGGCCAACATCCAGAAAGGATGGTTACCACAGGTGTCGGCATCGGCACAGGCCACTTATCAGAGCGATGTGGTGTCGTGGCCCGATCAGATGAAAGCCATGTACCAGCAATTGGGACTTGACATGAAAGGTCTTTCGAAAGACCAGTACCGTGTGGGGATTGACATCAATCAGACCATCTATGACGGCGGTGTCATCAACAGTCAGAAAGCCATTGCCCGCGAACAGGGAAAGGTGCAGTCAGCACAGACGGAAGTCAATCTTTACGGTGTGCGTAAGCGGGTGAACGAGATGTATTTCTCGCTGTTGATGCTCGATGAGCAGATTCAGCTCAACCGTGACCTGCAAGAGTTGCTTTCGGGCAATGAACGGAAGCTGAAGTCGATGGTCAAAGGCGGAACGGCAGCAGAAAGCGACTGGCTGAACGTGAAGGCTGAGCGGCTGAACGTCGTACAACAAGCCACGAACCTTGAGTCGCAGCGGCGGATGCTCCAGACCATGCTGAGCACATTCTGCGGGATTGAAGTAAAGAACGTGCAGAAACCCGTTACCGCCACACAATCGGAACAAGTCGGTCAACGTCCGGAGATGCGGCTTTTCGACGCGCAACTCCAACTGGCCAATGCACAAGAGAAGGCCCTTGACGCCTCCCTCATGCCGAAAGTCGGCGTTTTTGCACAGGGTTACTATGGCTACCCGGGCTATAATATGTTTGAAGACATGATCTCCCACAAATGGAGCCTGAACGGTATGATTGGCGCCAGACTGACATGGAACATCGGTGCCCTCTACACCCGCAAGAACGACAAGGCCAAGATCCAGTTGCAACGCGACCTGACGGAGTCGAACCGCGAGGTGTTCCTCTTCAACAACAACCTGGAGCAGATACAGCAAAACGAAGAAATCGACCGATATAAAAAGATGATGGCCGACGACGAAGAGATCATCTCGCTGCGCTCTGCCGTCCGTAAGGCTGCTGAATCGAAACTCGCCCATGGCATCATCGACGTAAACGACCTGCTGCGCGAAATCAATCAGGAGAATGCCGCTCGCGTGCAGCAGTCGATGCACGAGATAGAAATGCTGAAGGAAATCTACGACTTGAGATTTACCCGTAACGACATAACATCAAAATAACGATTAATAATAAGACCACAATGAAAAAGATATTTGCACTGGCAGGCGTGATGCTGATGATGGCTGCCTGCGGAAATAAAGAGAAAGAGTATGATGCCACAGGCACGTTTGAGGCTACCGAAACCACCGTTTATGCTGAACAGAACGGAGCCTTGCTGACATTCAACGTCAACGAAGGAGAGGTGTTGGAAGCAGGCCGCGAGGTAGGACTGATAGACACCACCCAGACCTGGCTGAAGATTCAGCAACTGGGAGCCACCAAGCAGGTATATCAGAGCCAGAAACCCGACATGCAGCGCCAGATTGCCGTTACACGCCAGCAACTGGTCAAGGCCCGCCAGGAAGAACAACGCTACAAGGAACTGGTAGCCGACGGAGCTGCACCGAGCAAAATGCTCGACGATGCGAGGAGTCAGGTAATGGTTCTGCAGCGTCAGCTCGACGCACAGATTTCTTCGCTCACCACCAGCACACGCGCCCTTGACAAGCAGTCGGCAGCTACCGACGTGCAAGTGAATCAACTGCGCGACATTCTCCGCAAGTGTCATATCATGACACCGACAAGGGGAACCGTACTGGAGAAATATGTGGAGCGCGGTGAGTTTGTGGCAGCAGGTAAACCGCTCTTCAAAATAGCCGACACCGAGAATATGTTCATGCGTGCCTACGTCACCTCCGCCCAACTGAAGGACATCAAGCTCGGACAGAAAGTGAAGGTGTTTGCCGACTATGGCGATGGGCAGAAAAAGACTTACGACGGCACCATCTCGTGGATATCCTCACGGTCGGAGTTCACTCCCAAGACCATCCTCACCGAGGATGAACGTGCCGACCTGGTGTATGCCGTGAAAATTGCCATCAAGAACGACGGATTCGTGAAGATTGGCATGTACGGGGAAGTCAAGTTAAAGTGAAAAGTAAAACAACTGCAGCCACTATGAATGCCATAGAAGTAAAGAACGTCAGCAAGAGTTACGGACGGGTACAGGCACTCGACGACGTGTCGTTCAGTGTCGGCAGGGGCGAAGTTTTCGGACTGATAGGCCCCGATGGTGCCGGCAAGACATCGATGTTCCGCATACTCTGCTCGCTGCTGCTGCCCGAAAAGGGAACGGCCACCGTTGACGGCTTCGACGTGGTGAAGCAGATGCGCGATGTGCGCTGCCGTGTGGGCTACATGCCCGGCAAGTTCTCGCTCTATCAGGACTTGACCGTAGAAGAGAACCTGAAGTTCTTCGCCACCCTCTTCGGCACCACCGTAGAGGAAGGATACGACTCCATCAAGGCCATCTACTCACAGATTGAGCGGTTCAAGGATCGCAAGGCCGGAGCACTATCGGGCGGCATGAAGCAGAAACTGGCACTCAGTTGTGCACTGGTACACCAGCCAAGCGTACTCTTCCTCGACGAACCCACCACGGGCGTTGACCCCGTGAGCCGCAAGGAACTCTGGGAAATGCTGCTCTCCCTGAAGGAACAAGACATCACCATCATTGCCTCCACGCCCTATCTTGACGAGGTGCGCTGCTGTGAGCGCGTGGCCTTTCTCGACCAGGGGAAAATACGAGGCATCGATACACCCGACCGGATTCTCACGGAGTTTGCCGACGTCTTCAATCCGCCAGGCATCGAACCGAATGTAGCTACTGAGTCGCGACCCGATGACACGGTCATTGAGGTGGAACACCTGGTGAAAGCCTTTGGCTCGTTCCATGCCGTCGATGACATTTCGTTCAGCGTAAAGAAGGGCGAGATCTTCGGATTCCTGGGAGCCAACGGTGCCGGAAAGACCACGGCCATGCACATGCTGACAGGCCTGAACCAGCCTACCAGTGGAACCGGACGTGTGGTAGGCTATGATATCCGTACCGAGTATGAGCAAATCAAGAAGCACATCGGCTATATGTCGCAGAAGTTCTCACTCTACGAGGACTTGACCGTAGCCGAGAATATCCGCCTCTTTGCAGGCATCTACGGAATGAAGAGTGGAGAGATCAAAGCGAAGACCGAAGAATTGCTCCGCCAATTGAAGTTCGAGAAGCACAAAGACGACCTCGTTTCGGGGCTCCCCCTCGGATGGAAACAGAAGCTCGCCTTCTCTGTCTCGATATTCCATGAGCCGGGCGTGGTGTTCCTCGACGAGCCTACGGGCGGCGTGGACCCTGCCACCCGACGCCAGTTCTGGGAACTCATCTATGAGGCTGCTGCCCGCGGCATTACCGTTTTCGTGACCACCCACTATATGGACGAGGCCGAATACTGCGACCGCATCTCCATCATGGTAGATGGCAAGATCAAGGCGATGGGCACACCCGAGGCCCTGAAAAAAGAATTCAACCAGCCCGACATGGACCACGTATTTACATACCTGGCAAGACAGGCAACCCGAAAGGACTAAAGCCACCCAAGCCCTCCCAAAGGGAGGGATGTTAGGAATGATACTCATTATTAAGAATAGATAGAAAGATATGAATATGGAAGCAAGACAACAGGCAGTAAAACATCCCTCCCTTCGGGAGGGCTTGGAAGGGCCTTTTCTTTCTTTCGTCATCAAAGAAGGCAAACACATCCTGCGCGACAAGCGTACGATGCTCATTCTCTTCGGCATGCCCGTGGTGATGATGCTGATCTTCGGCTTCGCCATCTCCACCGATGTGAAGAATGTACGAACGGTAGTGGTGACGGCCAACAGTGACCACCTGACGCAGAAGGTTATAGACCGGCTGGCCCAATCGGAATACTTCACCATTACGAATACCGCAGCCACGCCACAGGAGGCAGAAAGGCTCATCCGTAGCCAGAAGGCAGACATGGCCGTAGTGTTTGGTCGTGATTTTGCCAGCAAGCAGGGCGGCATCCAACTGATTGTAGATGGTTCCGACCCTAACATGGCACAGCAGTGGACCAACTATGCGCAGCAGGTAATGGCCAACCCGCAATCATCTGCCATCAACTCGAAGATGCTCTACAATCCACAGATGAAATCGGCCTACAACTTCGTACCCGCCATCATGGGCATGCTGCTGATGCTCATCTGCGCCATGATGACCTCCATCTCGATCGTCAAGGAGAAAGAACGCGGCACCATGGAGGTACTTTTGGTGTCGCCCGTACGACCGCTGATGGTCATCATCGCCAAGGCCGTTCCCTATCTCGTGCTGGCTTTTGCCATCCTCGTCACCATCCTGCTGATGGCACGTTTCGTGCTCAACGTTCCGCTGCAGGGCTCGTTGTTCTGGATTGTGGCCGTCAGCGTGCTCTATATCCTGCTTGCCCTCTCGCTGGGATTGCTCATCTCCAACATCGCCCAGACCCAACTGGTGGCGCTGCTGCTCTCAGCCATGGTGCTGCTGATGCCCGTAGTGATGCTTTCGGGCATGATGTTCCCCATTGAGAGCATGCCCACCATCCTGCAATGGATAGCCGCCGTGGTGCCTCCGCGCTATTATATCGATGCCATGCGCAAGCTGATGATCATGGGCGTAGGCATCGGCGAGGTGGCCAAGGAGGTGGCCGCGCTGGCCGGGTTTACGGTTCTCTTCCTTACCATCGCCCTCCTGAAGTTTAACACCCGCTTAGAATAACCGCTTATGACACTCACGTATCTCATACAAAAAGAGTTTCTGCAGATTCGCCGCAACTCGTTTCTGCCCAAACTGATCTTTGCCTTCCCCGTCATGATCATGTGCGTCATGCCGTGGGTGATGAATATGGAGGTGAAGAACATCCGTGTCAATGTGGTGGACTTGGACCGTTCTTCCCGTTCCAGACAGATCGTTCACAGCATCGAAGCCAGCCGCTATTTCGTCTTCTGCGGCCAGAAGCCCACCTACAAGGACGCGCTCAGCGAGATAGAGCATGGCCGGGCCGACGTGGTGCTGGTCATTCCGCAGGATTTCGGCAAGCGCAGGGATCGAAAGGAAGCACCCCAGATTCTGATTGCCGCCAATGCCGTAAACGGCACAAAGGGTTCAATGGGTAGCGCCTACCTTGCCCAGATCTTAAGTGAAGAGTTAAGAGCGAAGAGTGAAGAATTTGCTACCGCTCTTCATGGGCAACAAGCAATGGCGGCAGCAAATTCTTCACTCTTCACTCTTCACTCTTCACTCCTATACAACAAGCACCAGAACTACAAGCTCTATATGATACCGGCCTTGCTGGCCATTGTGATGATGCTGATGACGGGTTTCCTGCCCACACTCAACATCGTGGGCGAGAAGGAATCCGGCACCATCGAGCAGATCAATGTGACGCCCGTCTCCAAATGGGCATTTATCCTGGCAAAACTCATCCCCTACTGGCTCATCGCCCTCTTCGTGGTCACCGTCTGCCTGCTACTCGCCTGGCTCATCTATGGCATCACGCCCGCCGGTCCCGTCTGGCTCATTTATCTGTTGGCCATGCTGCTGGCCCTGTTCTTTTCCTCATTCGGCCTTATCGTTTCCAACTATAGCGACAACATGCAGCAGGCCATCTTCGTGATGTGGTTCTTCGTGGTCTGCATCATGCTGCTCAGCGGTCTCTTCACTCCCACGCGCAGCATGCCCGAATGGGCCTACACCACTACCTACGTGAACCCCATGCACTATTTCATCGACGCCATCCGCACGGTCTTCATCCGCGGTGGAAGATTCGCTGACATTGCCCACCAAGTGTATGCCCTGCTGGGCATCGGCCTCGCTATGGCCGTATGGGCGGTGCAGAGTTATAAGAAGAATAGTTAGGTGTTGGGTGATGGGTGTTGGGTGTTAGGTGTTAGGAACTCAATCTCTACGATGCGCAGTTCGTTGCCTCTTGCTTCACCTCCCTTAGCCTTGAATAGATCCAGTTCGCCAGCAGCAGGCTCGGCCACTTCTACGATGCCGCCAAAGGCATCCTTGTCCTTGCCAGCCCCTTTCAGGCGGATGGTTATCTCGTCGGCGTTTACCGATGTCTGCGGCTTCAGGTGCACATAGCCGAGGCTGCGCGGCGTCTCACCGCTCCAGATAAGCCGCTTTCCGGCATAAATCTCCAGGGGATAGCTGCGGAGGCGCCATCCGGTCAGCTTCATGCAGATGTCGCTGATGCGCGTTTTGCGGGCAAGACGATAGGTAATCCACGCCGTCTGCAGCCGTCCGTCGTTCTTCCATTCCGAGAGTTCGTTGTCGTCGAAACTGTGGGTGGCATGCTCCGTGTCGTAGCCAGCCTTGACCGAAACAATCCTTACGCCCTGCTGTTTTTCCTGATAGGAAGGCGTGAGCGGTGTAGGCCCGCGGTCTAAACGGCCTCTTAGCGTCAGCGACGGAAGATAGCGTTCCGGCTCCACGGGCTGGCTGCTGACCGTGACGTAGGCAGGCTTCAATCCTTCGGCGTAAGCAGCCAGATGAATCTCTCCGGCATGGGTCGTAGTGCGCACCAGTACGCGGTTAACGCCACAATCCACGGGCAGACTCATGCTGCCCACATAATTGTCTGACACATTCTTCGTGGCAGCAGCATCCAGCAGCCCTTCGCGGCGGTTCTCGTCGGGTCGCTGCATTTCCTTGTTGTTGCGTGTTCCGATGCCACCAATCCATCGTCCGTCACCCCACTGCTGGAAGTGAACCATCCGATCGTCCAGTGGACAGCGGCGGCCTTGCTCATCGAGCACCTCCACCTCATAGAGTATCATGTCGGCCCCATCGGCCTTTGTTCCCTCAGGATTCTGGATGGCCGAGAGTCTGAGCTGATAGGGCTTGCCTGCGGTTTCTATCTTGTAACGGCTTCCGTCGGAACCTACGGCCTCAAGGGTGCCCTGTTCGAAAGCCACGTCGTCGAACGTGAACAGGTAGCGATAGCTCTGCTTGCCCTTGCCCAGCGAACGCCCATTGAGGAAGAGTTCCACCTCCGTCGCCGTGGAAACCACATACACCGGCTTCACCACACCCGGCTCATAGTTCCAATGGCCTATGATGTAAGTGCGCGGCATTTCGTCGTCCACCCATCCGCTCCACATCACCTGATGGGCATAGAAGGCATCCTTCGGGATGCGCATGGCATCGGTCACGCCGCTCATTCGGTAGTTTGACTCGCCGCGATGATGGGTGTTGGTGTCAGAGAAGACAATCTTCACACCGCCCGACGAGACGCGCGTGCCAGTGCCCGGACGCTCCACCCAGTAGTCATACCAGCGGCGCACCATCTCGACGGCCAGCTGATCCATATTGTGGTTGTAGTCGGTAGCCGGTTTTCCGCGATAGAGCGGCCCTTCGCCTTCCTTATGATAAGGGTAGGAATACTCGTCCCAATACTTGCGCAAGCCTTCATCGCGGCAGTACTCCATTGCCCACATCGGGTGTTTCTTCGACTTGTTGATATAGAGCATCTCACCGCCATACTCGGCCTCATCGATGTCGAGCATCTCACGCGAACCGACGGCCCTTCCGCCATGAGGGTCGTATTCGTCGCGGATGGCTTTCATCTCGAGCATGTGCTCACGACTGATGCTTTCGTTGCCGCTCTCATAGAAGAGTATCGACGGATTGTTGCGGTTGTAGATAACGGCATCGCGCATCAGCGCCTTGCGCTGTTCCCAGCGCGGACCTGTCACATCCTTCTCCGCATCACCGGCGGGCATGGCCTGAATCAGTCCCACGCGGTCGCAGCTTTCTATATCTTGCTTCCAGGGCGTCACGTGCATCCAGCGCACGACGTTGCCCCCCGACTTCACCATCAGGTCGTTGGAGTAGTCGCTGAGCCATGCCGGCACGGAGAGTCCCACGCCGGGCCATTCGTTGGATGTGCGCTGGGCATAGCCGTGCACCATCATCACGCGGTCGTTGAGCCATATTTTTCCCTCGCCGAAACGTGTCTTTCGGAAACCGGTGCGTACCGTCACCTGGTCAAATTGCACGCCGGGAGCATGCGGGTCTTTCACCTGACCGTCAACCAGGAACGTCTCCACGGTATAGAGATAGCCATAGCCCCACGACCAGAAGTGCAGCCCCTCCACTTCGTCCTGTATGCTGACCGTACGAGTCTCGCCCGGCTGCAGCGTGACACGCTCTCCTGCAATGACGTGCGCCAGGTAGCGGTCGGCATTATGCAGTTTGGCAAACAGCCTGACGGTGCGGGGCTTGCTGCCCTCGTTGCGCAGCTGCGACTCCACATGCACCACGGCCTTGCGGTTCGGGATGTCAAAATCCGTGGCATAGACGTAGGTGCCCGTGGTTCCCAGATTGCTATAAAGCGGCAGCGTCTGGTAGAGTTTGCCCGTGACGTGCAGATACACATTCTTGGGAATGCCGCCATAGTTGGCGTTGAAGTTGCGGTCGTTCCATTGATAGCGGCTCTCAAACTGTCGCGAACGGTAGGTCCACGAGTTGTCGCAGCGCACGGCCAGCACGTTCTCCCCCTGCTTCAGATAGGGTGTCAGGTCGAAGCCGCAGGCCATCACGCCATTCTCGCTGTAGCCCAGATGCTGCCCGTTCAGATAGAAGTCAGCCCCTTGGCGGACGCCCTCAAACTCCACGAAATATTTCCTCTCGTCAATCTCCTCCTGTTTCAGGAAGAAATGTTTCCGATACCAACTCACGGTATCCGTCAGGTCAACGATATCCTTGCGGAAAGCCTCGTCGCCGTTAAAGGCATAGGGCAACGTCACCTGCTGCCATCGGCTGTCATCATAATCGGCCGTCGCAGCATCCTTGACGTCGCCTACAGTCAGCCGCCAGCCGCTATTGAAGTTCAGTTTCTGCCGCTGTTGCGCCAGCAATGGCATGTTCAGCAGGAATGTCGTGATAAGTAGTAATAAGAACGTTTTTTTCATTTTGTATTTGTTTTCTTTGATTTGTTCTGCGTGCAAAGATACGATTAAGCGAGTACAAATGCAAATAAAACTTGTTTTAATTTGCTTTGTCGAGCGGAAGTATCTTATCGAAAGATACGATTAAGCGAGTACAAATGCAAATTTTGGAGCAGCGAAAACAGAAATATTTATTTTTCTGTTGAGTCGTGACAAAATTCGAAGAATTCAAATAAAATCAGTATTATTGGTAGTTATTACCATAAAATATATATGGCATATCACAAAAAAAGTTCATACCTTTGCCACCGGAATCAATCAGATAGTGAAAATATCAATAACCGAATGACAGTATGAAGTTCAGACATTACCTCCTTTTAGTGGCAACCATGCTCTTTGCCTCCTGTTCGGCTGCCGACGAGACAAAGGCCGAGACTCCTGCCCACCCCACAGCCATCAATTCGCAGACTATGAATATCACCATCGACGGCGTGACCCACGCCGTGACACTCACCGGCAATGCAGCCACCAACGCCCTCGTGGAAAAACTCCGGCAGGGCCCCGTCACCGTAAGCCTCAACACCAACGGCAACTTCGAAATCTGGGGGTCGTTGGGATTCTCGCTGCCCACAAGCGACGAATACATCAACGGGCAGCCCGGCGATGTGGTGCTCTACAACGGCAGCAACATCTGCATCTTCTACGGCAACAACTCCTACAGCTACACCCGTCTGGGCAAGATTGAGGGGCTGTCGGCAGCAGAGTTGAAAGCCTTCCTCAAGGGCGGTCAGAGCAACATCTCCGTCACGCTCTCGCTCCCCTCGGGAGCCACCGCCATCCACAACATCCGCCAAGCCACCGAGGACGACGCCCACTACACGCTCAACGGCTTCAAAACGACCCGTCCCACACATGGCATCTACATCCGAAACGGGAAAAAGATTGTTTTATAAAAAATAATCATTATCTTTGCAGCCGATAATCATTCATCATTAAACTATAATCCCCCAATATGAATATCGGTATTTTCTGTAGTGCCAATCACGACATCGACCGCGACTTCTTCACGCTGACCCACGAATTCGGAGAGTGGGCAGCCCGCGAGGGGCACACCATCGTCTATGGCGGATGCAACATGGGGCTGATGGAATGCGTGGCCCATGCAGCCTTCAAGGCCGGCGGTCAGACCATCGGCGTAGTTCCCCGTATCGTGGAATCCCACGGCCGGGCCAGCGACTATTCCTCGGTAACCATCCCCTGCGAGAACCTCAGCGACCGCAAGGACCTGCTGATGCTCCACAGCGACGTCTTCGTGGCCCTGCCCGGCGGCATCGGCACGCTCGACGAAGTGTTCACCGTGGTAGCCTCGGCCACCATCGGCTATCACGAGAAGAAAGTCATCCTCTACAACATGAAAGGATTCTGGGACAGCTTCGTCACCTTCATGGACGATCTCCACGCGAAAGGCGTCACCCGCAAGCAGTGGCGCACCTATATCCAGGTAGCCAATTCCCTTGAAGAGTTAACCGCCCTGCTAAATAAATGACACCCACCCCTTCCCCTCCCGAAGGGAGGGATTTCGGATGTGCTTACAGCCTTTTACTGCAATGAAAAATCCCTCCCTTCGGGAGGGACTTAGGGTGGGTTACTTATAAATCAAAGTCGTAATCCTTTCCTCCCCCATCAGCTCCTGAGCCACCTGCTGAATCTGCGTCGCCGTCACCTCATCTATTTGCGTGTAGAGGCTCGTGATGTCCTTCTCCCAACCATAGTGGAGGAAACTCTTTCCGAAGTCCAGCGCAAACTGCTCGCGGTTGTCGCAGGCAATACCTATCTGCCCCTTCAGCTGCCGTTTGGCAGCATTCAGCTGCGCGTCCGTAAGCGGTTTCTCGATAAACTTGTCCAGCTCATGGCGCACCAGCCGCAGACAGCGTTTCACGTCGTGAGGGTCACATCCGAAATAGACCCCCCAAAGCCCCGTGTCGCCATAGCTCACCATCGTCGATTCCACCGTATAGACCAGTCCGTTCCGCTCGCGCAGCGAGATATTCAGCCGCGCGTTCATCCCCGGTCCTCCCAGCAGATTATTCAGCAGATAGAGCGGAATCCTCAGCGGATGATGAATGTCATACGCCCGTGTGCCCATCATCACGTGCGCCTGATGAGTCTGTTTCTCTCTTATTATAAAATTAGAAGTGGAATCGGAAAGCACAAAAGACCCACCCCCAACCCTCCCTATAGGGAGGGAGCCATTACTTTCATCCGCACCAAGAGTATCTACTCCCCTCCCTATAGGGAGGGGCTGGGGGTGGGTCTGTAGGGAGAGGGTCTTAATTAACTTCTCAAAATCCACATCCCCATACGCAAAGAAGATGGCATTATCCGGCCTGTAGTATTTGCGGGCGAATCGCAGGGCATCCTCCGTAGTGAACCGCCTCACGCGCTCCGCCGTGCCCAGGATGTTATGCCCCAGCGGATGACCTTCGAAGAGAATATTCTCGAAATCATCGTATATCAGTTCCGCAGGCGAATCGTTGTAGCTCTCTATCTCGTCGCAGATCACCTCCACCTCCTTGTCAATCTCCGTCTGCGGGTAGATGCTATGGAAGACGATATCCGTCAGCACGTCCACAGCCTTCGGCAGATGCTCCTTCAGGATAGCCGCATAATAGACCGTATCCTCCTTCTGCGTGAAGGCATTCAGGTCGCCGCCCACGCGCTCCAGCGTGTTCAGTATCTGCATCGAGCGCCGCCGCTCCGTACCCTTGAACGTCACGTGCTCCACGAAATGTGCCAGTCCCTCCTCCCCCGGCTCCTCATTCCGCGTACCCGCAGCAATCTCATATCCACAATACACCACCGGCGAAGCCGACGGCAGATGAATCACGCGCAGTCCGTTGGACAATGTATAAGTATTGTATTTCATGTCTTAGCCAAATTATCTGCAAAAGTACATATTTTTCTCGCGTTCGGCAAGATAAATCCAAATAAAACTTGTTATAAATTTGCATTTCTGCTGCCTTATTCGTATCTTTGCAAACGAGATATACCGATTGATATGGGCGTTACATTCGACGATACAGAGAAAAAGTTCGTGTTTGATTTCGAACACGACGGTGCAGAAGACATTGTAAGTCTTACAGGCAACGGCTATCAGGTCGAGGCATTTGGCAAGTGCTTCTACTATGGCTATGAATTCACCGAACAGGTAGATAGCTCTGTACGTTCCGCCTTTATTAAATACGTGAAGTTCACGGAATCCTTGCAGGACACCCCAGATTTGACCAACTTCATCAAAAAAGCCGTTGACAATCTTGGGAAAAAGATTAACTTATATGACTATGATTTGGTTGTGATGCCAGAATCTTCGAGTAAGGTAAATCAATATATGCTCCGCTATATATATCGGTTTGCACAGCCCACTCTGAGGAAGATGGAGCTCATCAAGTCATTGCCGTCGAGCATATCTTTCGATATGGATGCCTACGAACAGTCATATCTGAACGACGTGTTGGAAAACGGGCGTCCCAGATATACCCAGGCACAAAAAGAAGAAGCCAAGAAATCCATCAACGGAATGCTTGACTTAATCCACAAAAAAGATTACTTCACCATAGCCAAGGATGTAAAAAAGAGTCGCTTCCGTCCCTATATCATGGGCTTCCTCAAGTTTGCCTCCGAAGAAGATGCAGATCTCTGTTCTAAGATCCGTCATCAAAACGTTCTGGTAATTGATGACGTAACTACCAGCGGCTCAACTCTCAACGAAATTCTCCGCACGCTCCGCATCCTTAACGAAGACAACGAAATCACCATCTTCAGCCTCATCGGCCGTAAAGACCTGATGGCAGAATCGCTATAAAATATATGGATGTCAGTTTCACTACTTCACTCGTCTGTAAACCATTAACATTCAGTGTGATGCGAGTGAAACTGCGGTTTCACTTCAGTTTCACTCGCAATCACCTGCAAATCCCTCCCTTCGAGAGAGGTAGGGACGGGGTTCTTATAGGCTTTTGCCGAGTGATTAGGGCTTAATCACTCTCCGGTCATGTGTCTTTTGAAGGACAAACAAAGGACTTTGCTTAAACAAAAAACTAATAGAATAATTCACATCATGCACAAAACATGGCAAGAGAGAACTGCTCCAAAAGTGACGGAAGTGAAATCGAAGTGAAAGTGCAGTTTCACCTACAAACGTAAGATAAACAACAACTTACAGCGAATGAAACTGGTGACGTTGAAAATCCCTCAGCATAGGGGGGAGCCTTCACATTTCGTCGAATTCACAACAATCACCTTACCAAGACCAGATGCTTTTACTTGAATCATTACTACGCTGTCGGGTGGTGGTATTGCCGTAGGAATCGGTGTAACTTGAAGATGACCCAACGGACTGGCCGTAATTGTTCTTATACGTAGTATTCGTATTGCCGTAACGATCAGTGTAGGTATTCGATGAGCCAGTCCTATTACCATAGCTATCGGAATAGGTCGTGGAAGTGTTTCCGTAACGATCGGTGTAACTTCTGTCCGTCCCAATGGTATTGCCATAGCGGTCTTTATGGGTAGTCGTAGTATTGCCATAACGGTCCGTGTACGAAGAAGAAGTACCGATGGTATTGCCGTATTGGTCGCGGTGGGTGGTTGTCGTATTACCGTAGCGGTCCGTGTACGAGGAGGACGTTCCCATTGTCTGACCATATTGATCGCGGTGGGTACTGGTGGTATTTCCATAACGGTCTGTGTACTTCGACGAAGTACCTACGTCATAATTCTGTGCATTTACTGCGATGGCGAATACGACAGCCATCATTGTCATCATTAGTTTTTTCATAATCTGTCCTTTCTTCTTATGTTATACTTTTTGTTATTGTTACTTCCTTTTTGCCTTCTGCTTAACCCGTTCCAAGGCTGTATTTGCTTCATACACCCCATTCTTTATAGCCATCTTATAATCCTTCTTCGCATACTTGAAATAGCCCAACGACTCGTAGGCAAATCCTCTGAAGAAATAGAGGCTGCCGTTATAGAAGCCAGTTTTCAGCGCACTATTCACATTATTTATCACGTCATTCCATCTGTCATTACGGTAGGCCTCATAAGCCTGTTCACTGTAGAACTCATACGCCTGATGTCGCCTCGGAGCCGTTTCACGCGCCGCCCTCAAAGCCATCTCCATTGTAGCATCGTCATATAGATTACCCAATGGACTCACCACTACCTGATCATTTCCAAAAGTCTGAGCCTTTCCGCTCACAGCCATTAAGCACATCAGTGCCATCATCACTTCTTTCTTTCTCATATCTCTGCATTTTACTTTCATGCCGCAAAGATAGATTATCTTCCCATATCTTCCATACAAAAACCAATCACAAGGCTTGTGAAAAATATAATTTTGCCCTTGATTGCACATGTATTCAAAGATAGTTGTAAATTTGCAATGTGATTAACAAAATGTTGCTTAATACTAAAACGTTGTTGGAATTATGAACTTGAGGAATCTTTTCAAGAAACACAAGAACCCTAAAGATCGGGGTGAGGAAGTTGCCGAGATAGTATGTAGAGCATGGAATACGCTTGATGCTAACCTAATTGAACCGCTGCTTAGTAATGATTTTGAGTATGAATCCGTTTGGGTGTTTGAAACAATGAAAGGCAAGAATCGTTACCTTGATTATTTGCGAGGCAAGTTCAAAGCAATTAAGGACTCTGGGAGTGTTGTTAAGGCAGAAGTGTACTACCAAGAAATAATAGGCAAACACATTGTCATACTAAATCAGGATGGGAAAGGAGGTACTGCTCTTGAAATAGCGCTCAACAAAAATGGTATCAAACAAATATGGATGCGTCCACCATCTTTGACACTGCCTGCAACATTTACGTCAAAGCCAAAAGGAGATGTGGTTGCAAGGGCAACTGCAGCGAATCAAATTAAAAGCATCGAACTGGAAGATTGTTCCATAGAAAAAGAAATGGAAGAACTGGCTAAAAAGCCTGAAGAGGAGCAACCATGGTATATGAAATCCATGAAGGCTAATGACAGGGATATACAACATGCTGTAAGATGCATCAAGGGCTATTTCTCAACAAATTTCCCAAATTCAGGAATGCACTGGATTGGTATGGAAGAAAAAACTGATTACTGCGATTTGACATTTACGTTTGGAGATGCTACTTTTGATTTGCTTATTGAATACCACTACGGTAATGTTCGATTCTTGGATATCACGCCAATAAACAAACTCGTTGAAGAGTGCAAAAACAGAGGACATGTTGCATGTATTGCGGCACTGAGGTCAGAAACTGAAGTTTCTTTTATCAATCCTACGACAAGTTCCCCTATTGACTTTTCAAAATATTCCCAAGAGGTGTCATAGCAAAAGACAGGGACGGGAGAAAAGGACTTCCACAAGGCTTGTGGAAAAATATTTTCGTTCATAATTGTACATGTTTTCAAAAATAGTTGTATATTTGCAGAGTGTTTCAAATCTATATTTCTCGTCACATTAAATCATGAAAGCTTTGAGGGGATTATTATAATGAGCTATCCGCTAATATCAGAATACATAGAGGCCATCAAGTCGGCTGAAGATAACTTTGAGGAACTGAGTTATCTAAGACCTGTATTGGGTGATGACGGACTGCCAGTAATGACCAGCGGCAACTTTGCCGTGGTCTTCAAAATGAAAGATGAACGGGATGGGAAACTTTATGCCGTTAAGTGTTTTACAGAAGAACAGGCAGGAAGAACTGAGAGTTATAGACTGATTGCAGATGAACTGGAATTCGTATCCACCAATTATCTCACTCCTATCAAGTATCTGGGGAAAGAATTGTTTGTAGATACTGATCAAACAGAGGAAACTGAATTTCCTGTATTGTTGATGGACTGGGTTGAAGGAAAGACTTTAGATGTGTATGCCAAAGAGAATGCAAAGGAAAAGTTTGTCCTCGAAATGCTTACTTTCCAATTTTGCAAATTAGCATCATGGCTTTTATCTCAACCATTTGCTCATGGGGACCTTAAACCTGATAATATTTTAGTAAGGGATGATGGTTCCATAGTTTTAGTAGATTATGATGGAATGTTTGTTCCTTCTATGAAAGGGCAACATGCCAGAGAACTAGGGAGCCCTGGATTCCGCCATCCGCTACGTTCTGAAGAAGCCTTCGATGAACACATTGATGATTTCTCAATTGCTTTAATTGCAATGTCACTGAAAGCATACTCGCTTAACCCTAATTTGTTGAATGAATATTGTAATAACGATTTTATGTTTTTTACAGAAATAGATGTTGCACATATTCATTCGACAAAAGCAATGCAAACTATTTATGAATTAACTGATAATAAAGAATTGTGTTCTTTATATGGCATATTTATGGTCGCATTGGCAAAAGGCGATTTAAGTCTAGTATCTCCTCAATTGTACTCAATAAAAAACCCAAAAATGGAAGCAAATTACGGGAGGTACATTTATAATCAAGCAAGAAGTTTTTGTGAAGAGGCTAAAGACAAAAGCAAAATAGATTACAACAAAGCATTTAGACTTTTTCAAAAAGCAGCGAAATTAGGAAACTCTGATGCCCAATGCTGCATGGGATGCTGTTTCAAAAATGGTTATGGAACAAAAATCGACTATTCTCATGCAAGAAAATGGTATGACATCTCTGCAGATAATGGATGTGCAAGAGCCCTGAGACATATTGGGTTTTGCTATCAAGATGGGACTGGGGTAGAAAAAGATATAAATGAGGCTATTGAATGGTACCATAAAGCAATAGACCTGGGTGACGTGTCTGCAATGGTGACAATAGGAGCCATCTATTATTATGGGAAGGAAGGAATAGCTATTAATTATGAGGAAGCTGCAAAATGGTTTAAAAGAGCAGCAGAATCTGGAGATGATGATGGCATGTGGAGATTAGGTGTTTGTTTTTCAATGGGGAGGGGTGTCGAGAAAGACTATTCCAAAGCTTTTGAATGGTTCTCTAATTCAGCAAAAAAGAATAATGCAGATGGCATATTCGGATTAGGAAAACTGTATTATTCTGGATTGTGGGTTGAAAAAGACTATAAAGAAGCGGTAGAGTTATTCAAAAGGGCTGCTGCTAAGGGGCAAATCGGTTCGCTTTGGCGCCTAGGTCATTGTTATGAATATGGTCAAGGAGTGACGAAGGATTTAACATTGGCCTTTAATTGGTATAAAAAGTCTGCCGATAAAGGAACAGCTGAAGGTCAATGGAGATTAGGTCGATGTTATGAGCATGGCTTAGGAACACAGATGAACCTGCCATTAGCAAAATCTTTCTATGAACAGGCGGCAAAACAAGGGAATAAGAATGCACGAGAGGCCTTGAAAAGAATGGAGAATGACGATTTACCCTTCTAATTTGAGAACTTATGAAAAAAGAAATAACAGTTGATGAGCTGCTTAGAATCGAAGCCGATTATATGGAAAAGCAGAGAACTATCCCCATGATCCATACAGATGAGCAAGGGCTAGTATCAACCAACTATAATGATAAACTTTTCTTTTTAAATAAGGGGCATATTGCAATACAAGCGCTTAATTTAACTCAAGAACTCAAGCATGAATTGTCAAGATGGCAATTGACTAAGTTTGAAATGTTAATGTTGCTCTGTTATCAAGGAGATTTGTGGACCATTTTCGACAATGGAGATCCTTCCACATCTCCCTATCCAATAAACGTAATGTGTCAGGCTTTGGACACCGTTTTAATAAAGGCGCCAATATGCACAAGCACTATATTGTACCGTCGTCATAGAAATAGTGACGTTGTTGATTTCGGGGAAGGAGAAATCAGAATTTTTCCTTCTTACCTTACAACTTCTACAAAGTTTTGTAATCAACCATGCCATCAACTGATCATCACGGTTAACTTAGAGCATACTAATGCTAAGGCTTTGTACAAGATACGGAATAACAAGGAAGAATACCAAGTTAATTTCAAACGAGGGTCATCATTTCTTATTGAAAGAGTTGCGACGTTTGAGGAAGATGGCGTTGAATATAAAAGAGTTTGGATGAAAGAGTTGTAGTATGAAAAAGGTTAATTATTTATACATTATAGGTAATGGCTTTGATCTTTATCACGGTTTGCCAACAAGTTATGCACATTTCCGTGAATATGTCAAGGAACACGACAATGGACTTGTTGAGTTTATTGAGAAATACTATTTGCACAAGAAAAATAGTGATTTTTGGAGTGATTTTGAAGAAAATTTAGGCAACCTTGATGATGACTTACTTAGAGAATATGGTTTAAATTATCTCGAAGATTATGGTTGCGATAATTGGAGAGATGCGTTTCATCATGACTATCAGTATGAACTCAGCAACGTTATTGATAGAATAATTAATGGACTTCGCAAGCACTTTTTAATTTGGTTGTCTCAAATTTCTTTTGAACATGTAACCCAACAGGGAATATTATTAGATCATGATGCTTTTTATCTGACATTCAATTACACACATACATTGGAAAAAGTATACAACATACCTAAACACAATATCATACACATTCATGGAGCATTTACGGGCAAAGAAAACGACGAAATCATATTTGGGCATGGCGGACATCCGTATTTAATAGGAAAAGACATAGAAGATCCAAGAATAGAAGAAGGTGAACGAATAATTAAAGATTATTTCGAAAAAACCACAAAGCCTGTCAAACAAATTATTCATAGAAACAAAAAATTTTTCTATAAAATGATTACTGAAGTTACCAAACTTACAATAATTGGGCATTCAATGAATAACATTGACTATCCTTATTTCCATAGAATAGGAAATAGTATAAAAGATAGGGCAGAATGGACTTATTATTATCACACAACTAAAGACATTGAAAATTGTCTCAGGAGTTTAGAAAGTAGATTAAAGTACAACAGGGATTCAATACATTTCCTGCCTTATCCAAAAACATTTAATTAAGTAATAATTATGAACTACCCACTAATATCAGAATATATAGAGGCCATCAAGTCGGCTGAAGATAGCTTAAAGGAACTGAGTTGTTTGAGACCTGTATTAGGTGATGATGGGCAGCCTGTGATGAGTAGCGGTAACTTTGCTGTGGTTTTTAAGATGAAAGACAAGCAAAGTGGAGATTTATATGCTTTGAAGTGCTTCACTAAGGAACAGGAGGGGAGGGCTGAAGCTTATCGTGAGATTGCAAAGGAATTGGGAACCGTTTCCTCACCCTATCTTGTCTCTATCCGATATCTGGAAAAAGAACTGTTTGTGGATACAGATCAAACAACAGAAACAGAGTTCCCAGTGTTGTTGATGGACTGGGTGAAAGGCAAGACACTTGATAAATATCTGCACGAGAATCTTGATAACAAGTATGCTTTGGAGATGCTTGCCTATCGTTTCTGTAAACTGGCTCAGTGGCTCATTCCTCAGCCCTTCGCCCATGGTGACCTAAAGCCTGACAACATTTTAGTTCGTGATGACAGTACATTGGCCTTGGTGGATTATGATGGTATGTATGTCCCGGCCATGAAAGGCCAGAAGGCACGTGAACTTGGCTCGCCTGATTTCCGCCATCCACTTAGGACAGAGAATGATTTTGATGAGCATATTGATGACTACTCTCTAATTTGTATGACCCTTTCATTAAAGGCCATATCTATAGATTCTTCTTTACTTTCTATTTCAGATAATGATAACGGTATGTTATTATCAGAAAATGATGTTCGAGATATAATAAACTCTAAAATGATAAAAGATTTGAATTCATTAAGTAAGGAAGTGGAATACTTGAAATTGTTAGGAGCATTTTATATTTGTTATGCGAATAAAGACTTTTCTAATATATTGTTTAATTTGTTTAAAGCCATTGAACCTAATAGGGACAAAAGTCTTTATGGCTATTTTACAGATCCTAGAGATGGTTACACTTACAAAACAATAAAGATTGGTAATCAGACATGGTTGGCAGAAAACCTTAAATATCTACCTAAAATTAATTCTGGCTATTATGTATATGGATATCATGGATATGATGTTTCTGAAGCAAAAAGAACTCAAGCCTATAAAGATTTTGGAGTTTTGTATGATATGTATTCTGCTAAAGAAGCGTGTCCACAAGGGTGGCATATCCCGTCTGTTGATGAATGGAATGAGTTGGAATTACATTTGGGGACAGATAATGATGAAGAGAGATATATTACAATAGATGATTTCGAGTACCATTTTAAGGGGCATCACGGTAGTTGTATGATAAATAGAACCCTATGGGAAAATGGTATTTTAAGGCAGTCTGCCAATAATAATACTTTTTTTAATGCAGTTCCCAGTGGATGGAGAAATGGTTTTGGAGAAATGGAAGATGCATTTATTATGTCAATGTGGTGGACTAGAACTAGACTATTCGGTGAATCTTATTATTACCGAATGTTGTATTATAAAGATATTGGTGTGGGAAGAGGTTCTTGCAATAAAAAATGTTGTTTAAGTTTGAGGTGTCTAAAGGATGATGAAAGTCTGTCCAGTATTCAAATTGATGAGGATTTTTTACCTTTTTAGCAGAAGTCATTGTAATTGAATTAAATACTAATGAGAATATGGAAAAATATATATTTAAAAATTACAGAACGAGATGCTTCTCTCAAAAGACATTTGAACAGCAAGGGGATTATTATGTTGTCGCAGATGTTGTTCGTGCAGATAATCCCACAAAAATTTTGGATGTCGTAGTTTATTGGGGCACTGGAGATGAGGAAGATGTACGAAAATTTGAAGATTTGGGAATCCCGCTTCCAAAGAGTTTTAACGATTCTTTTTATGGTGAATTTGTAAATGTACCATATAAAATACCATTATTAAGACGCTTTACAGATGATGATGCATATAGAGGACTATGTGAAAAAGATAAAGTTGGAACTTATGTATGTAATCCTAATGGTTCTGTTAGGCTATTTAACAGTATTAGAGTCTTTTGTAGACTTAATCCCGCTTATATAAAAATCACAAGTGACCCAAGGACTAAGAATTATTCTGTTCCAAATATTTCAAAATATCTTCATAAGTGGGATCCAAAATATAGGGCAGAATATAAGAAAAGATATTGTTATGCTGAAGCGTCTGATTATAAGAGTTAATGTTATATGAATTATCCTTTTATTTCCGAATATATAGATGCCATCAGGTCGGCTGAAGACAACTTTGATGAGTTGTCAAATCTTCGGCCTATACTTGGTGAAGATGGTGAACCTGTGAAGAGTGCTGGCGGTTTTTCTGTGGTCTTTAAGATGAAGGACGAACGGGATGGGAAACTTTATGCCGTTAAGTGCTTTACAAAAGAACAAGCAGGAAGAACTGAGAGTTATAAACTGATAGCAGATGAACTGGAATTCGTTTCCTCCAATTATCTCACTCCTATCAAGTATCTGGAGAAAGAATTGTTTGTGGATACCGACCAGTCTGATAAACAAGAGTTCCCCGTTTTGCTGATGGATTGGGTAGAAGGCAAGACTCTGGATGTGTATATCAAAGAGAACATCGATAATCAGTATGCATTAGAAATGTTAGCTTACCAATTTTGTAAATTGGCTGGATGGTTGATTACCCAGCGATTTGCTCATGGTGATTTGAAGCTAGATAACATTATCATGAAAGAGGATGGACAACTTGTGCTTGTTGACTATGACGGATTATTTGTTCCTGCTATGAAAGGCCAAAAAGCACGTGAACTTGGTAGTCCTGGCTTCAGACATCCGATGCGAACTGAAAACACATTTGATGAGCATATTGATGACTTTTCTATTGCTACAATAGCTTTGTCTTTAAAAGCAATAGCACTGAAACCTTCATTATATACGGATTTTGGTGGAAATGACAGATTAATATTCTCAGAGCGAGATTTCCAGGATTTGGCCAATAGTCATTGTCTTTCGACCTTACAATCACTCTTAATTGACAAGGAACTGACCATTTTGTATGGTATATTTATGATAGCTTGGGCAAGAAATGATATATCCGACATTTCATATAGACTCTTTAATATAGAGAAAAAACAGAACGAGGATATTCAAAAGATTGTTTCTTCCTACTTAAAAGGAAAAAAACTCATTGAGGAAAAAGAATATGAACAAGCATATCGCCTATTCTATTCCTTGGCGAAGAAAGGAAAGGCTACAGGAGAAACTATTGAAGGATTGGGGAATCTTTGTGGAAGTGTATTAGGTGCCAATGGCATAGGGTATATGTATGCTTATGGCCTATTCGTACAAAAAGACTTGAAGCAAGCTGTTTGTTGGTTTAAGCAAGCGGCGGACAGAGGTTTTACAATGTCAATATTCAATCTTGGGATTTGTTATGAAAGAGAACTTGGGGTTAAAAAAGACATGAAAGAGGCTAACAGACTCTACGATTTAGCGAAAGAGCAAGGTTTTGGGCCAGCAAAAGATTTGAGATCGTGGCACGTAATTGATCCCGATGGCATATTTCCAGGACTAGAACAAACTGAAAATATTAAACGACTGAAAAAAATCACATCAAAATTCTATCTGTGATAGTTTTCTTTAAAAAACTAAATATTTGAAGAATATTATGATTATCATTGAATCGAAACGCAAAAGGCCTGCCACAATATTGAAGAAATATCCTGACGCCATATTGGCAGATGTGACGAGTGGATCAACGAACGACTTGGTAAAACTGAGTCCGTTCTATCCGCATGGCGGCATACCTGTACCGTTTAGTGATGGCTACACCGCTTCCTGTGTAGAAGCAATTTGGCAGGGGTTAAAGGTATTTAAAGAGGCTGATGTGGACACCTCACTGTTCAGTAATAGCACGATGAAAGGGCTGAAGCGGACTGTTCGAAGATTCGGAGAGCCACTTGGCCATCGAAAAGGCGTGAATGGGAAAGAATTGTTAGGATATATTGAGGCAAGAAAGCAAATTTATATCCCTACATATAAATGGGTGCTAGAAAACAAAGTTGCAACCATCATAGATAAAATGAGGAAAGCCAGCGATGAAGGCAAAATCATTGTCTTGCTTGATTATGATACAAATGCAGACGTAGAAAATGTGAAGAAGCCTTTGTCACATGCTTCATTGATAAAAGCGTATGTTGAAGGAATATATCCCTATGGAAATAAACCTGTTGAAAGGCCAAAAGAAAAGACTAAGAAGGTTACAAAGAAGAAAAATTCAAAGAATGAAGGCAATAACCTTCAATTGGAATTGTTTAATGAATAAAGCATTATCGATATGGAGAAAAAGACTAATTGGCAAGAGTTTAAGACTGTGCTTGATGAGCATGGAATCACAAAGTTGTATCATTTCACAGATAGAGACAACTTAGAATCTATCATCAAGAATGGTGGTCTGTATTCCTGGATGGATTGTGAGCGTAAAGGTATTAAGATTAACAAACCAGGCGGTAGTATTGCTTCCAGGCAATTGGATAGTGGAAGGAATCTTGAGAACTATGTGAGAGTCAGTTTCACAACACAGCATCCGATGATGTATGTGGCGATGAAAGATGGTAGAATTTCAAACCCCGTTATATTGGAGATAGATCCAGAGGTTATTTTCTGGAATGATAGCCTATATGCAAATCTTAATGCAGCAAGATATACAATCAGGCCAAATATCGGCCCAACGATTTCTGACTTTAAGCAAATACATTTCCAGTCAGTTAAGGCACATAAACACTTTGATTTGCCAGAAGAGGAACAACCTTATTTTCAGGCAGAGATCTTGATTAAGAACTACATCCCATTAGAGTATATCAAGAACATTGGCAACTTCGGAATACCTATTCCATCGAAGCCGAAGGCTTTGCAAATTAAAAATCCATATACAGCCCAGATTACAAGAAATACGCCTACGGCGTTTATATTTATGATTGACCAGTCTATTTCTATGAGTCGTAAACTGAATTATCGTGGCGAATTCATAACGCTCGCAGACGCGGTAGCAAGAATCGTAAATGACCAAATTAATAACCTTGTTCTGAGATGTATCAAGATTTCAGAGGTGCGACATTATTACGACATCGCAGTTATCGGCTATGGTGATGATGCAAGTTACGGATGGAAAGGAACATTGGCAGGACGAGACTTCGTTTCGCCAGAAGAATTGAAAAACAATCCGTTTAAGAAAATAACCGTCAAGGAAGAGAAAAGGACACGTAAAGGGGTCGAACTAAAAGAAGTAGAAAAGGTACAATGGGTAGAACCTGTTGCTGCTGGAAAATATACAAGGGCACATAAAGCATTCGCTATGGCAAAAAAACTTCTTGACAAATGGATGAAGGAGCATCATGAGAAGGATTGCTATCCTCCCACCATTATCAACATCACGGATGGAGCTTTCAACGGCATCCCTAATCCTCGGGAGGTAAATACGCAATTGGCAAACGAATTGAAAGCATTGTTTACTAATGACGGTAATGTGCTTCTTTGGAATATTCATATTACTCCCGATAGCAAGGAACAATTAGTCTTCCCAATCAGTAAAACGGAACTAAAGGACGATAAATATTCGGAATGGTTATTTGATATGTCGAGTTTATTACCTTCGAGGTATAATGTACCGATTGGTGATTTACGTGGTGATGCAGAGAATACACGACATGTTGCTATGGCCACTAATACGGATATGTCAACTCTGATTCAGCTCATGGATATAGGTACACCTACAAATATTAGTCAGAAATGAGAGCCATATCATTAGCTAAGTTTGAAAAGGACATTGTTAATGAGGATGCGGCTATTGCTAAAGAAAATGTAATAGCAGTGTCTGATGGTGCTGGCGGTGGTGGTGTGTTTGCAGAACGTTGGTCTCAATGTCTGGTGAATCATTTGCCAGATAAACCTATTAAGAATTATAAGGCATTTGACAAATGGATAGATGGAATTTGGGAACCATTTTATAATGACTGTGAGAAAGAAGCCAAGAAAATAGGTGGACTATTTCTGAACAAATTCTATGACGAAGGCTCGTTTGCCACACTAGTAGCAGTATGGAAGAATGGTGTTTGGATTAGTTATGGCGACAGTGTGGCTTTCTGCTATAACAAAAAGACGGGAGAGCTTCAACATTCATTCACTCGACTTGCAGATTTCAACAATCCTCCATATTTGATAAACTGCAAAGACCCATTGTATGAGAAGGGATTTAGAAGTGGTAAGTTTAAGGTTGATAAAGATCATGTTGTCTTCGCAGCCAGTGACACATTGGCCCATTATATATTAATGAAGTATGAAGTGTCTCGTAAAGATAAGTTCACAGAAGAGTTACAAGAGGCAATTAATGCTCAAACCAAGAATAGTAATTTCATTAAAACATCAATGGCTTCAGATGACATTGATTTTGAGAAAGATGTCATCAAGAAATTACAGAATTGTTATACTTGCCCTTTTCTTCAGAATCACATCAAAGGTTTAAAAAAGAAGGGACTGATAGGTCACGACGATTATTCACTTGCAATCATGTAGTACTATGGAAGAGAAAGAGTATATAGGTTTTACTCCAGACTATATAGACAGGCTGCTACCCAACCAGATCTTTGTTTTTGGTAGTAACACGTTAGGGTATCATACTGGTGGTGCTTCAGGAACTGCACGCAAAAAGTTTGGCGCAGTCTGGGCTCAGGCAGAAGGATTACAAGGTCAGAGTTATGCTATTCCTGTTGATTTTGGCAAAAGTGTTAGGAAAGATACAGAGGTTAAAGCAGCTGTGGACCGATTCATAACGTTCGCTAAAGAGCATACGGAGTTATTCTTTTTCGTTACTCGTGTGGGCTGTGGAATTGCGGGCTACCATGATGATGAAATGGCAAAATTCTTTGAAGAGGCTTTGAGATTGAGGAATGTCAGTCTTCCTAAAAGTTTTGTAAATGCGCTCAAAGGGGGAGAAGTCGATTACGATTTGGATAGATTCATAAAGGCACAGGATTCTAATAGGTCATATTACGAGGCACTGAAAGAAATAAAGGAAGGCCATAAAAGAGGACGCTGGATCTGGTATGTGTTTCCACAAATTAAAGGATTGGGTCATAGCCATGATTCTGAATACTATGGCGTAAGTTGTAAAAGTGAGGCTAAGGCGTATCTGGAGCATCCTGTTCTTGGGCAGCGACTCAGGGAAATTTCAAAGGCATTGCTTGATTGTAAGAATCCATCTGCATATAGTATTATGGGATTTCCAGAGGTATTGAAGGTTCAGTCTTGTATGACTCTGTTTGATATTATATCTCCTAACGATATTTTCAATAAAGTTCTTGAGAAATACTTTGAGGGGAAACGATGTGAAAAGACTATTAGACGTTTTGGATTGCGAGAAGAGAAACTTAAGAATCAGGTCAAGCTCAGTAAACTGACTATTACTAAGGACTGTTCCATCTTGCTTGCTGACTATAATAAGGAAATAAAGATGGAGCCAATCGTTAAAGCTGTATATCTGCTGTTTCTAAAACATTCTGAAGGTATTGTGTTTAAACATCTTCCTGACCATAGAAAAGAACTTGCTGAGATTTATCAGAAGATAAAGCCTGTAGGACTCAATGAACGAGCAATCAGAAGTATAGAAGATGTGACCAATCCACTTCTAAATTCTATAAACGAGAAATGTTCGCGAGTTAGAGCAGCATTTCTGCCAGTTGTCGATGCCACATTATTGGAACAATATATAATAACTGGTAAAAGTGGTGAAATAAAAAAAGTCACACTACCTCGCGTCTTGGTGGTTTGGGAAACCGACTAAGCGGCTTTGTTTGTCCTAGAAGAATCTTTCATTTTCACAAGGCTTGTGAGGCGGAATTGCTTGGGGGCAAAGGTGCAAGTTTGTATCTTTGCCTCCAAATTTATTTCTATTATGACAGACTACGAGTTCGTTTTGAAGCAATGCCGGAAGTTTCATTTCACGAAATGGGATGAGAATGATTTGAGGAGATGCCAGGAGGTGCTACCTAACCTGACGAGGGAACAACTGATAAATGTTTATCGAAACAGGCTATTAGACGAAAAGCATCCGCTGAAGCAGACGGCATTCAAGGTGCTGTTTGCCGACAAGGTGGGGAAACGCGAGGAACGTATCAAGAACCTTGACATTGACGCACTGATTGAGGAGTTTAAGGATAAAAAGAGTGGAAATGTGGCTCTTATCCGTAAAGAACTGCGCGAACGTTACAAGGCTGGAATATACAGGCAGAAGATTACTGCCATCCTTAACGTTTCTACCAAAAGCGACCAACAATGGGTGAAGTCACAGATTCGTAAAGAAAGGTATGGCGATTCTGGGAACTCTGGTTATCAGTGGAAAAAAACAACACGGAGATAATATGTTAAGTTATGGAGCATATATTGGTAATTATAGCACTTCTCGGATTATACTATTTCTATCGCTACTATTACAGGGATGACAGCAATGACTATAGTCCGGTCATAAATACCGATCAAGAAGACTATCAAGAAAAAGAATCAAATATGGAAGAAACCATCAGTACAAGACAATTGGTGTTAACGACGATTGAAAAGATTGGAAGTAATCCAGAATGCACAGAGGATGAACGCATACAGTTTGAGTATCAGGGTGTCATCTTCTTAATGGAAGCAACTGATGAATGTAAATTTGTTAATCTGATATGGCCGTGGTGTCACAGCTTCTCTAAGTTCGATATAGATGAGTTCGCAAGAGTTCGTCAGGTGGTGAATGAAATCAATGCGAGGGGAATGACATCTGTCTTTTATAGTATCACGGATTCTGACGAGGTGGCCGTTCACATTAAGAAGCATTTCCTGCTCGTGCAGCAGATTCCCAACATAGATGAATATCTGAAACTAATGTTGAATATCTTTTTCAATACGGCAAGAATGTTGGACGTGGCGATAGAGAAAAGGAGAGTGCAGGAGTGTGAATAGTAATAAAAACATAATTGGTATGAAGAAAATAATGATTATAAGAAAAAAAGATATCGGGTAATGAAAGCACCGATTAATAAATGGCCTTTCTTACATAGTTTAACCCCTAAATTGCAATTGAAATGGGAAATTACATTATGACAGGTCTCAGAATCCACAGAGTGGACAATACCAACAATAACCGCATCGAGGATTCTGAATATAACTTCTACATCACGTATGAAGCCATAAACAAGGACAATCCTTTCGAAAAGCCTCTTAGGCAGACCATTATGGGGTTTAACAATCCGTACATGATTCGTACTTTCAGGAAGTTGTTCCCCGTCGGGAAAGACAAAGATGGTAATGATTGGAACGGGCTGAACGAAGAACTCACCCCAGAACAAGTTGCAGCATTCGACCCAGACGAACTGCCCAAAGCAGTACGAATGTTGCCACCTACGACTAAAATCGTACGAGTTCCGATGCCAGGTCTCTTCTTGATGAAGTACAACAACAATGTTGTCGACAAAGACGGCGCCCCGATTCCAGGCAAGAAAAAAGGCCAGTGGGTAAAGCAGCGCAACGGTCTGGTAAAAATCTACCAGTCTCGAAAAATGCTCGTTGTCTACAAAAAAGACGAAGACACAGGCGAACTCACCCCTGCAGACGGTTGGAATCCAACTGAACGCATCAAGGACTACTGTGAGCGAAACTGTTTCCCGATTTCACAACTCAGGAAGAACCTTGAAGACCCTGAGGCTGTCATCGATGAGGCTTACGACCCAGGAAAAATGGCAGATGTAAAACATCCGAGTGCGACTGACAAGGCAGTAAAGGAAGTCGAACAGACTGGTTCTGCAGAGGCAGAAGGAATGGCTTAACAATATGTTTAAAAAATTCATGTATGAAAGAAACAAAGAGTGAAATTGGATGCTCCAGCATGCGTGAGATGCTGAAGGACTGCATTCAGGGAGTACAGGAAAAAATAGCAAAAGAGAGTTTGTTGGGAATATCATCTGGATTCCGACCACTGGATGATTTGACGGATGGCTTTGAGAACGGAAAGGTGTACGTCATTGGCGGAAGAGCCTGCATGGGAAAAGAGGAGTTTATGCTGTCGATGATAGATAATATCGTACAGAAGAGCGAGTTTCCCGTGTTGTTGTTCTCGACAAAAAAGCTGAAGTCAGAATATTTTTCCAGATTTCTGTCCATCCACTGCGACATTCCCACGCTTGATTTGCATACAGGTCGTTTGGAGCCGCAGCAGTGGAAAGAACTTGATAAGGGCATACAAACTTTAGACGATGACTCATTGTTTATTCATGACAGCTTGGGGCTACCTCTTGATGAATTGATTGAAACCACACGAAAATGCATCAAAGAAAAGGACATCAGCATCGTTTTCATAGACTGTCTGCAAATGATTGATTTAGGAAATGAAAACGGAAGTCCTTCAGAGAGAACAGCAAACGTGATGCGTTCGCTGAAACAACTGGCCATCCAGGAAAACCTGTCAATTATTGTAGGGACAATGTTGAACAAATTTACAGGCTATGATGATGATTACGATTTAAGGCGACCTGAACTGACGAATTTGCCGGACTCCAGTTTTATTGAGGAACTTGCAGATGTCATAATGTTTACACATCGCCCTGAATATTATCACATCTACATGGATGAGCATGGCGAAGACCTGCATGGAATAATGCAAATCATTGTGAGGAAGAATAGTTTTAAACCATTGGGCGAGTTTATTCTTAATTATAAGCAGGAGACGGGTGCTGTGATAATGAGGAATGAGACTAGTGCATCTACTTATAAGCCAACCAGAATGGAGGATTTAATGGAAAATAAGGCCGTCAGAAATCTGATAAAAAGGTTTGACCTTGAAGAGTTTTCCTATTTAAATGAGTAACAAAGATGGCCACTACAAAAGTTGTAAGGATATGGGCTATGGTCGCGCTGATAGGTTACATCCTTTGTACATGTGATCATCGGCACACTTCTAATTCGGCCGTAAAGAAAATTTATCACGACACGGTTTTTGTGGATAACTCCTTGAAGAAGAAAGTTGACACGGTTTTTTATGACAGCAAGTGGCTGCGGAAGCGCTTTGAGACGGCCAAATGGAAGAAATGGAAGAATGATAGGGATGGTGTGGCGGTGGAATATCCTGAATTCATGGAAAAGCTGCGGGATTCGGGCGAACGGAAACTTCACGTAGGGTATCATGGTATCTCTTTGTTGGCTGTGGTTTATGAGGATGAAACGGAAAAGTCGGTAAGGGAGAAATATGAGGCGCTTAATATGGGAGCTGTGACGAAATCCATGCGTGAGAACTCGTTCCTCCTGGCGGGAAGAATGACCGATGGAAAAAGGTTCTTCGAGAAGGATATCAAGCTGAAGGGGCGTTTGTGGATGTATCTGCGGGCGGAGTTTCCTTCGGAACTGGCCTGGGCCGCAGATCCACTGTTGCGATATGTGCGCGACTATCAAGTGACTTTCATATTGTTTGCTGGGAAATAACGCCTCGCAAGCCTTGCGGAAATTTGGCGCTTTCGGAGGAATATGGTATCTTTGCAAGCAAAAACAGGAATAAATATATGGACGATCTGTTGGACATCTTCGGACCCGTGGAGGACAAGATGCAGGGCATCATCAAGGTGATTGGCGTGGGCGGCGGCGGATGCAATGCCGTCAGGAACATGTATGACGAGAAAATCTCGGGCGTGACGCTGGCGGTTTGCAATACGGATAGCAAGTCGCTGGCTCCGTCGCCAGTGCCGGTGAAGATTCTGCTTGGCGAGGGTCTCGGTGCTGGAGGCAAGCCTGAGGTGGGGCGTTCGGAGGCGGAAAAGAATATCGCCGACATTGAACATCTGCTGAGCGACGGCACGAAGATGGTGTTCATCACTGCCAGCATGGGCGGCGGAACGGGCACGGGGTCGGCTCCGGTGGTGGCGAGCGTGGCCCGTAAGATGGGGTTGCTGACGATTGGTATCGTGACGATTCCCTTCCGTTTTGAAAAGAAGCAGAAGATTATCCGAGCACTGAAGGGGGTGGATGAGATGCGGAAGAACGTGGATGCCATCCTGATTATCAATAATGAGAGGCTTTGCGACGTGTATGCCGACACGCCGATCTCGGTGAAGGATTCGTTTGCAAGGGCTGACAATATCCTGAAGGATGCCGTGATAGGAATCTCGGAACTGATCACGGTGAACAGCAACGGGGGAATTGACCTTGACTTCCGGGATGTGGAAACGACCATGCGCGACGGCGGCGGTGCAATCATGGCGATGGGAAGAGCCAGCGGAGAAAGACGCGTGGAGCGGGCCATTCAGAATGCGCTGCACTCTCCGCTGCTCTACGGCAGCGACATCAGCAAGGCGAAGAGGATTCTCTTTAATATCTATTCGAGCGAAGAGGCTCCTATCATGGTGCCTGAGATGCAGGAGATAGATGAATTCTTCGACAGTCTGAATCCGTATATCGAGGTAATCTGGGGTATCTCTACCGACAATTCGATTGGGGAGGATGCCAAGGTGACGATTCTGGCCACTGGGATGGAGGACAATGAGAAAATGGATGAGGAACTGAAGGATGATGCCTACTATGAGAGTCTGATTCCACAACTGTACAGGCCTGTCAAGGAGAAGACGGAAGAGCAGGTGGCGGAGCCTGACTTCGTGGTGGAGCCCGCGCCGGAGCCGGAGCCTCCTATTAAAAAGGAAGAGCCTAAGCCGGAGCCGACGTTTTGGGAGAAAATCAAGGAAGGGCTGACGAACATGCTGCGCGAAACTGAAGAATAAGCCGAAAAAACATGGGAAGGACGCTTGAGGACATCGCTGCCGATCTCTCGCTGACGGTCAGGGAACTGGTTGCTGCAGGCCGCAAAGACTTGCTGCTGCGAGCCATCGGTGCGCCTTTGCTAGAGGAGCTGCGTATTGAGGCAGCGCGGGCAAAACTGAGCAGGCTGCTAATTACGAAGGACTACCGGTTCTACCTGATGGACTACGGCAACCGGGAACTGGAGTTGCAGCCTGTCCACAAGGCCGTGTATCTGTTGTTTCTGGCGCATCCCGAGGGCATAGAGTTCAAGCGGCTCGGTGAGTATCGCGAAGAGCTGACCCGCTACTACATGGCGACGGCTAAGATGATGGACAAAGAGAAAATAGCCGATGGCGTCAGCCACCTGGTGAATCCGCTGGATAACGCCATCAACGAAAAGTGTTCGCGCATCAAGAAGGTCTTTCTTGACATCATGGATCAGTATCGTGCGAACTACTATATCATCAGCGGCCACACGCAGAAGCACGTGGTGGGCTCGTCGAAGACGTGGTTTGAGCGGCTGAAGGTGATTACGCTGCCGAGGGAGCTGGTGGTCTGCGAAACCGATGAAACATTTATCGGATAAAAAGTCTCCGGATTTGTTGGTTTGTGAAAAAATATTTGTATTTTTGCACTTAGCAAAAGACGCAAAATGGACAAGGAGAACAAACTGATACTGTATAAGGATGAAAACGGCAGGGTGAGCGTGAATGTGCGCTTTGCCGATGAGGATGTGTGGCTGACTCAGGCGCAGCTGGCTGAGATTTACCAAACTACGCAGGAGAATATATCCATGCATGTCTCTAACATCTTCAAGGATGGAGAACTTGACGAGAATCGAACTTATAAGAAATTCTTATTAGTTCGTCAGGAAGGTAATCGACAAGTACGCCGTAACATTGACCATTACAATCTGGACATGATAATTGCCTTGGGCTATCGTGTGCAGTCACCCATTGCGGTAAGGTTCCGCCGCTGGGCTACGCAGCGGTTGCATGAATACAGATGAAAAAAATTAAATAAAAATAGCATGAGAAAAGTAATCGGAATCGGAGAGACGGTGCTCGACATCATCTTCAAGAACAACCAGCCTATCGGCGCCGTGCCGGGAGGCAGCACTTACAATGCCATGATTTCACTGGGACGCGCTGGCGTTCCGGCACAGTTTATCAGCGAGACGGGCAACGACCGCGTGGGCGAGATGATTATCTCGTTCCTGAAAGAGAACGGCGTGGGGGCCGAGTACATCAATGTGTTCCCGGATTCGAAGTCGCCGCTGTCGCTGGCCTTCCTCAACGAGCAGAACGACGCGGAGTATCTGTTCTATAAGGATCATCCGCACGACCAGCTGGACTTCGTGATGCCCGACGTGCAGAAGGACGACATCGTGATGTTCGGTTCCTATTTTGCAATCAATCCGGTAATCCGCCCGCAGGTGAAGGGCTTTCTGGACTATGCGCGACAGAAAGGGGCCATCCTGTATTACGACGTGAACTTCCGCCCGTCGCACAAGAACGAGGTGATGAAACTGACGCCTAACATCTTGGAGAACCTGGAACTGGCCGACATCGTGCGCGGCTCGCATGAGGATTTCGAGGTGATGTACAAGAAGGATGATGCCGACAAGGTGTATCGGGCGGAGATTTCTTTCTACTGCAAGAAGTTTATCTATACGCAGGGTTCGCGACCCATCGAACTGCGCGCTGAAAGGCCACGGGTAGGCGACGTAACGTCGGGAATGGGCGGAATCAGCAAAAACTACCCCATTCCATCGGACATTCAGGTGGTAAGCACCATCGGAGCGGGCGACAATTTCAATGCCGGACTGGTGTATGGCATGATGAAATACGGCATCACGCGCGAGGTGATAGAGCGCGGCCTGACGGAAGAACAGTGGGACTTGCTCATCGGTTGCGGCCAGCGCTTCAGCGCCGAGTGCTGCAAGAGCCTGAACAATTATATCAGCAAGGAGTTCGGGGAAAAAATGCGACCCACCTAAATCCTCCCTGATTAGGGAGGACTTGCGGATAATTCGTTATAACGTGATAACGTTATATCGTAAAACGATATTGGTCGAGGCTAATAATGATTACAAAAGCCTTTTCATTGCGTCTTAAATGTAAATAAAGACGTCGATATGAAAAGGCTTTTTCTATTATTCTTTGCAACACTAACAATAACTAACTCCACGCTGCTGGCAAAGGACATCTATGTCAGCACTTCGTTTCATGAGCCGGCCACCGAAGGATTGCGGTTCATCTATAGCCGTGACGGCATCCGATGGGACAGCATTCAGGGCGTTTTCCTGCGTCCGAAGGTGGGCAAACAGAAAGTGATGCGCGACCCCAGCATCGTGAAGGGTCCCGACGGCACGTTCCATCTGGTGTGGACCAGCTCGTGGCGCGGTGACCTGGGCTTCGGCTATGCTTCATCCAAAGACCTGATCCACTGGACTCCACAACGGTTTATCGAGACCGGAATGGACACCACGACGGTGAACACCTGGGCGCCGGAACTGTTCTACGACGACGTGAAACGGCAGTATCTCATCATCTGGGCATCGTGTGTGCCGGGACGTTTCCCCGACGGACAGGAGGAGCACAAGAACAACCACCGGCTCTACTATATGACCACGAAGGACTTCCGCAAGTTCTCGCAGACGCAGCTGTTCTACGAACCGGGCTTCTCGGCTATCGATGCGACGCTCGTGAAGCGCGGAAACCAAGACTACGTGATGGTGGTGAAAGACAATACGCGCCCCATGCGCAACATCAAGGTGGCTTTTGCGAAGAGTCCCTACGGCCCGTGGTCGGCAGCATCGGAGCCCTTCACGGAGCAGTTTACCGAAGGCCCCTCTACGGCAAAGGTGGGCGACTGGTACTACATCTACTACGACTCGTACCGCCACAAAATCTACGGGGCCCATCGCACGAAGGACTTCAAGACCTTCCAGGACCAGACGGGCAGCGTGCGCTTCCCCCTCGGACATAAGCACGGCACGGTATTCATGGCAGACGAGCAACTGGTGGAGAACCTGAAAAAGTATAACCGCGACTGCGTGCACTATACGGGAACGGCCATTGCCCGACCAGAACGCCACGACGGCGGACTGCAGCCCACCGTCGGTGTGCACAACATTCAGACGCTGCGCGGCGAGCGGCCCTGGACCTATAACCACCAGCCCATGATGGCCTACTGGAACGGACGGTTCTATATGCACTACCTGACCGACCCCCGCCATGAGCACGAAGCACCGGGAAAGACGATGCTACAGACTTCTGAAGACGGCTATACGTGGAGCAAACCCGTGGAGCTGTTTCCCGAATACCAGGTGCCCGAAGGCTTCTGCAAGGAGGGTTCCACCCTACCCCCGGCCCACAACCTGAAAGCTGTGATGCACCAGCGGGTGGGATGGTATGTATATTCTCAAGAATCTAGAAATTCTAGAAAATCTAGAGATTCTAGACTCTTAGCCATCGGCTACTATGGCATCTGCCAGACGATGAAAGACGACCCCAACGACGGTAACGGCATCGGGCGCGTGGTGCGCGAAATCAAGAAGGACGGCTCGTTCGGCCCCATCTATTTCATCCACTATAACCACGGTTTCAACGAGAAAAACACGGATTATCCCTACTATAAGAAAGCCAAGGACAAGCAGTTCGTGAAGGCTGTCGATGCCCTGATAGCCGACCCCATGCAACGCATGCAATGGGCGGAAGAGAGCGACCGCGGCGACGATATCCTGCCCTTCAAGTCGCCCCTGAAGGCTTTCAGCGGCTATACCCTGGCCGACGGCCGCAAGGTGGGCTTGTGGAAACACGCCCTAACGTCTATCTCTGCCGACGGCGGAAACACCTGGCGTGAGCCTGCCTACAGGGCTCCCGGACTGGTGAACAGCAACGCCAAGATATGGGGACAACGGCTGAGCGACGGTTCCTTCGCCACGGTCTATAACCCGGCAGAATACCGCTGGCCGTTGGCCATCAGCCTCAGCAGCGACGGATTGGAATACAACACGCTCTCGCTGGTTCACGGCGACGTGGTGCCTTTGCGCCACGGCGGACAGTTCAAGAGCTACGGTCCGCAGTATGTGCGCGGCATTCAGGAGGGTAACGGAACTCCGAAAGACGGCAACCTCTGGGTGACCTACAGCACGAACAAAGAAGACATCTGGGTGTCGCGCATCCCCGTTCCAGTACGTCTGAACGCTACGACGCATGCCGGCGGAGAGTTCAAGAACAACGAAACGGTGAGCGAATCAAACAACTGGACCTTCAATCTCGGTTCCGTCAGTAGCCTGACCAACTGGAACCTCTATATACCCAGTCTGTGCCATATCTTCCTAAAGAACGGATGGCTGAATCTCTACGACTGCGACCCCTACGACTATGCCAAGGCCGAACGTGTGATCCCTGCCACAAAGGAACTGGAAGTGGAGTTCGACCTGATGATGGACCAGGATGACAAAGGAGAATTCGACATCGAGTTCATGGACAACGGCGGCAACGTTTGCTCGCGCATCGTCGTTGATTCAGCAGGAGCCATCCGCGTGAAGGGCGGCGCCCGCTACGGCACCCTTGTGAAAAAATATGAGATGGGCGTGAAATACCACATCAAGGCATTGCTTTCCACCAGTCAGCACCGCGCCGTCTATTTCGTCGATGGCAAGAAAGTGAGCGAACGGCAGTTTGATACGCCCGTGGAAGCTATCACGCGCATCGTGTTCCGCACAGGGAAAATCTTCTCGGAGCCCAACAATGAGACGCCTGCCGATCAGGATTTCGACATGCCTCGTGCCGATGAACTGGACCCTGCGACCGGCTATCATATTGCCAATGTGGTCAGCCGACCGATGGCCGACGGCACATTCCCCCTCCACGGCAGCGATGCACCGACTGTGGCCCGTCATGGCGGCAACATGTTTATGAATCAGCATAACTGTCTGGATGTGCGCAATGCCTCAGCAGGACAGCCTGCCGTGCTCACCACCGACGTCCTGCCTGCCTATGCCGACCGCTTTGCGGCTGACGAGAAAGCTTTCTATGCCCTCGACAAGGAAGAGCGGAAAGCCCCGCTGCCCGACATCACCAACGAGGATGCCGCCAACTGGATGGCCGAGAACATCCCGATGTTCGACTGTCCCGACAAGGATTTCAACGACATCTACTACTTCCGCTGGTGGTCGCTGCGCAAGCACCTGAAGCGCACGCCCGCAGGCTGGGGCATGACGGAATTCCTGGTTCCCCGTTCCTACGCTGACCGCTACAACCTCATCGCCTGCGCCATCGGTCACCACGTGATGGAAACCCGCTGGCTGCGCGACACTACTTATTTGCACCAGATACTGCGCACATGGTACTACGGCAACAACGGACAGGCCATGACGAAGATGAATAAATTCTCCAGCTGGAACCCACACGCCATCTATGAGGCCTTCAAGGTGCAGGGCGACACGACGTTCCTGCTCGCGCTCCGTCCACGGCTTGAGGAGGAATATGCCCGCTGGAAGAGCACGAACCGACTGGCGAACGGCCTCTACTGGCAGGGCGACGTGCAGGACGGTATGGAGGAAAGCATCTCCGGCGGACGAAAGAAGCAGTATGCCCGTCCGACCATCAACTCGTATATGGCCGCCAACGCCAAGGCTTTAGGTCAGATTTCACTCTTGGAAAACCAGCAGCAGAAAGCAACGGAATACGACAACGAATACCGGGAGCAGCTGCGCCTCATCGAGGAAAAGCTCTGGAACAAAGACCATCAGTTCTTCGAAACGCTCCGCGGCGATACTTCGGCCCAGGTGCGCGAGGCCATCGGCTATATGCCCTGGTATTGCAATCTCTTTGAAAAGCAGACGGACAAGGCCCAATATGACGTAGCCTGGCAGCAGTTGACCGACGAAAAAGGTTTCAGCGCTCCCTATGGACTGACCACAGCCGAGCGCCGCCATCCGCAGTTCCGCTCCCATGGAACAGGCACCTGCGAATGGGACGGAGCCATCTGGCCCTTTGCCACGAGTCAGACGCTGACAGCCCTTGCCAATTACCTGAACGACGGAACCACGGTTCCCGGCATCGATTCATCCATCTTCTTCAAGCAGATGAACCTCTACGCCCAGTCACAGCACATGCGCGGCAAGCCTTATATCGGCGAATATCTCGACGAGACGACCGGCTACTGGCTGATGGGCGACCGCGAGCGTTCGCGCTATTACAACCATTCCACCTTTGCCGACCTGGTCATCACGGGTCTGGCCGGCCTTCGTCCGCAGGAGGACGGCAAGATAGTCGTCAATCCGCTGGTTCCTGCCGGCACATGGGATTACTTCTGTCTCGACGGCATCCGCTATCACGGCCAGACGCTCACCATCATCTGGGACCGCGACGGCCAGCACTATCATCAGGGACAGGGTCTCACGCTGATGGTCAATGGCAAGACGGTTGCTAACCGGAAAGACATTGGAAAGCTGGAGTTTTTTAAGTGAAGAGTGAAGAATTTTCGTTATGACGTTATAACGATTGAAAACCAAGAAATATGGAACAAAAAGAACATAAAAGGGAGAAAGGAAGCATGAGGATAAGAGTGAAGTTGATTGGGGCAGCATTCTTCATTCTCTCGCCTCTGGCTGTAAATGCCCAGAGTTACGAAACGCAGTTCACGCGTTCGCTGAGCGATGTGTTTGAAGATGTGCAGAAGCAGTTCGGCATCCGGCTGAAGTATAATGTGGACACCGCGGGGCTGAAACTCCCCTATGCCGACTTCCGCATACGGCCCTATTCCGTAGAAGAAACGCTGAAGAATCTCTGCGCTCCCTTCGACTTCGTGCCTTGGGATCAGGGCAAGGGACTCTGGAAAATCAAGCCCTACGAATATCCCCGCCGCAAGCCCGAGGATGGAAAGAAACTCATTGCCTACCTCAACTCCTTATATAATGATAAGGCACAATGGGAGGCCCGCAAGGATTCGCTCCGCCGCGAAGTGCGCCAACGCTTAGGCATTGACCCGCTGCTGGAACAGTCGCGCGCCCAGAAATCCAAGATGCAGTTAGGCAAGACACGCAAGCACGACGGCTATAGTGTTCAGAATTTCAACCTGCCCACTGTCAATGGTCACACCATCAAAGGCAGCATCTACACCCCCAAAGGGAAAAAGAATATAGCTCCCTCCCTTAACAGGGAGGGCAGGGGTGGGTCTCTGGCAGGGGGTGGGTCTTTCCCTCTTATCATCTGCCCCATCGGCCACTGGAACAAAGGCCGCTACAACGAAGATCTGCAACGCCGCCTGTCCACCTTGGCCCGCATGGGAGCCATCTGCGTCACCTATGATATTTGGGGATGGGGCGAATCGGAGGACGAAGTGGGCACGGAAGCCCATCACACCCCGGAAGCTCACGTGATGCAGACACTCCATGGCATCCGCATCCTGGACGAGATGCTGAAGCGGAAAGACGTAGATAAAAGCCGCGTGGCCGTGAATGGAGGTTCCGGTGGTGGCAGTCAGACCGTTCTGCTCTCACTGCTCGACGACCGTTACACGGCAGCTTGTCCCGTGGTCAGCATGGCAGCATGGTTCGATGGCGGATGTCCCTGCGAGAGCGGCATCCCCATTATGCTCAGCGGCGGCGGCACCTGCAATCCCGAACTGGCTGCCGCATTTGCACCGAAACCCATGATGGTGGTCAGCGACGGCGGTGACTGGACTTCTGAAACCCCCGTAAGTGAATACCCCTATCTGCAGCGCGTCTATGGATTCTATGGAGCACAGGATAAGGTGAAGAACGTGCATCTGCCCAATGAGCGCCACGATTTCGGAAAGAACAAGCGCCAGGCCGTCTATCGTTTCTTTATCGATACCTTCGGACTCGACGAGAGTCAGTTGGACGAAACGAAAGTAACCCTCGAAGACGAAAACACCCTCAGATTTACACCCAAAAGAAAATGAGAAGACATATCATCATCTTGATGGCATGGCTCTGCAGCCTGCCTATCGTTGCGGAAAACACGCACCAATTGTGGTACGACCGTCCGGCCATGACCTGGACACAGGCATTGCCCATCGGCAACGGCACCATGGGCGGTATGGTGTTTGGCACACCAGCCGTGGAACGGATTCAATTGAACGAAGAAACTATCTGGGCCGGACAACCCAACCAGGTGTGTAACCCGGCAGCCAAAGAAAACCTGCCAAAGGTCAGGCAACTGATTTTCGAAGGAAAATACAAGGAAGCCGAACTGCTGGCCAACGAGAAGGTGATGCCGCTGGGTGCCAGTCAGAACTGCGGCATGCCCTTTCAGCCCTTCGGCGACCTGTGGATTGCCATGCCCGGCCATGCCGACTATACAGGCTATGAGCGTCTGCTCGACCTCGACAATGCGCGTTCGGTGGTGCGTTATACCGTTGACGGTGTGCAATATGAGCGCGAGATGCTTGCCCCGCTGGGCAGCAAGGTGATTACCATCCACCTGACGGCCTCCAGTCCGGGCATGATTTCATTCACGGCTTCTTTCAACACGCCCCATGCGGATGTGCTCGTTGGCGGCGAAGGGATGGAAGCCACGCTGACGGGTGTCACTGCCAAGCATGAGAACCTGAAGGGAAAGGTTCGCTTCCAGGGGCGCATGACGGTACAGACGAAGGGCGGACAATCCAGCCAGGCTGACGGCCAGCTCTCCGTGAAGGCTGCCGACGAGGCCACTCTCTATGTCACCGTCGGTACCAATGTCATCAACTACAAGGATATCACGGGCGATGAAGAAGCGCAGTCGCGCCAGCGCCTGCACGATGCCGTGGCTAAAGGTTACGAACAGTTGAAAAGACACCACGAGAATCTGTATCATCAGTATTACGACCGCGTGCGTATCGACCTTGGCAAAGACCAATATGCAGGCATGCCCACCAGCAAGCGCATCGAACAGTTTGCTGCCACCAAGCAAAAAGGGATGCCCGACAATCACCTTGTGGCTACCTATTTCCAGTTTGGCCGCTACCTGCTCATCTGCTCGTCGCAGCCCGACAACATCAATCCCGCCAATCTGCAAGGCATCTGGAACGAGAAGATGCTGCCCTCATGGGATTCGAAATACACCACGAACATCAATCTGGAGATGAACTACTGGCCATCGGAAGTGTGTAACCTGACGGAGATGAACGGCCCGTTGTTCCGTCTGATTCGTGAAATCAGCGAGACAGGCCGTCAGACGGCAAAGGACATGTATGGTGCCGACGGTTGGGTATTGCATCACAACACCGACCAATGGCGCATCACCGGCCCCGTTGACCGTTCCCCCAGCGGTCTGTGGTCAACGGGCAGCGGCTGGATCTGCCGCCATCTGTGGGAACATTATCTATACTCGGGCGACAAGGAATTCCTGCGTGAGGCCTATCCCATCATGCTCGAAGCTGCCCGTTTCTATACGCAGACCTTGGTGAAACACCCGCGGTTGGGTTATCTTGTCATCTGCCCGGGAGAATCTCCCGAACATGGCGGCAAGGGGCGCAAGTCGCCGCTCGATGCCGGTGTGACGATGGACAACCAGATTGTGACCGAACTCTTCACCGAGGTGTTGCAGGCGGCCAAGGTGCTGGATGACAATAATCCGCTGCTGCAGACCATCCGCGAACAGTTGCCGCAGTTGGCACCCATGAAGGTGGGCAGCTGGGGACAGTTACAGGAATGGCTCGACGATGTAGATGATCCGAAGGACGACCACCGTCATTTCTCCCATCTCTACGGACTCTATCCCTCCAATCAGATTACGGCTTCGCGCACGCCCGAACTCTTCGAGGCCGCCAAAGTATCGCTACAGCATCGCGGCGATGTGTCCACGGGATGGTCAATGGGATGGAAAGTATGCTCATGGGCCCGTTTCTTCGATGGCAACCACGCCTACAAACTGATTCAGGACCAGTTGACGCTGACTGCCGACACGTTCCTGATTTTCGGCACTACGAAACAGCATGGCGGCACCTATCCCAACATGTTCGATGCACATCCGCCCTTCCAGATTGACGGAAACTTCGGTTGCACCGCAGGTATTGCCGAGATGCTGCTACAGAGTCATGAGACTACGAAAGAAGGTTTGCCCATCCTCCACCTGCTGCCAGCCCTGCCCGATGTATGGAAAGACGGCAGCATCAGCGGCCTCCGTGCCCGTGGCGGTTTTGAGGTCAGCATTAACTGGAGCGGAAACCGCCTCCTATCGGCTGTCATCAAAAGTATGAACGGTGGCACGCTGACCGTCCGCACCGCTACGCCCTTGAAACAAAAAGGAAAGAAAGAAGGCAGCTATTACCTTTATAATATAAAGACCCGGAAAGGTCAGACCATCACCCTCAACGCCAAATAAAAAACAAAAGATATGAAAAAGAACATCCTCACCCTCATCCTTTGTCTTGTATGTTGCTGTATCACAACAACTCAAGCCGCCAAACCCTGGGACAACGGCCGCCTAAAAGTCAGTGACAACCACCGTTATTTGATCCACGCCAACGGCACGCCCTTCTTCTGGCTGGGCAACACCTCATGGCTGATGCCCGAACGCCTCACCCGAGACGAGATTGAGTTCTATCTCACCAAGGAGCAAGAGGCCGGCTACAACGTGGAACAGATTCAGGTGCTGAACGCCATCCCCACCTTCAACATCTATGGCATGCAGGCCAACGACGAGAGTTTCGACATGCAGAAGTTCTCCAGGAAAGACCAGTACGGCTATTGGGAACACCTCGACTACATCGTGGACTTCGCCGCCTCGCAGGGCATCTATATCGCCATGGACTGCATCTGGGGTTCGCAAATTAACAAGATGACGCCCGAAAAGGCTGCGAAATACGGCCGTTTCCTCGGTGAACGCTATAAGGACAAGCCCAACATCATCTGGATGATTGGCGGCGATATCCTCGGCGACAAGGGAACACCCTCGTGGGATGCACTGGCACGGGCCATCCGCAAAGCTGATCCCAACCACGTGATGACGTTCCATCCACGCGGGCGCACCACCTCTGCCCGTTGGTTTGCCGACCGTGAATGGATGGATTTCCACATGTTCCAGAGCGGACATCGCCGTTACGGTCAGCGCAATGGCGACGGCGACTACACCATCAAGGACAACACCGAGGAAGACAACTGGCGCTATGTGGACCTCACCTGGGAAGGCAACGAGGTGAAACCCGTCATCGACGGCGAGCCTTCCTACGAGGATATCCCGCAGGGACTTCATGATTTCTCGGCACCCCGCTGGATGGACGACGACGTGCGCCGCTATGCCTACTGGGCAGTATTTGCCGGCTGTTTCGGCCATACCTACGGACACAACAGTATCATGCAGTTCATGAAGCCCGGACTGCTGGGTTCCTTCGGAGCCGAAAAGCCCTGGTGGGAAGCCATGAAAGACCCCGGCTTTGGTCAGATGAAATACCTGAAATGGCTCATTCTCGCTTTCCCGTTTGAGGAGCGCATTGCCGACCAGAGCGTTATTGCCGGACAAAACGGTGAGCGCTATGACCGAAACATTGCCACCCGTGGCAACGACTACCTGCTGGTTTACAACTACAGCGGCAAGCCCATGCAGCTCGACCTGACCAAAATCAGCGGACAGAAAAAGAACGTGTGGGTGATGAATCCATCGGACGGCAGCCTGAAATACCTTGGCGAATACGACTCCAAGGTCACTGAGTTTGCCAACGACGGTGCCTACTTGCGTGGTTCCGACCGCGTCTTCATCGCCGTGGATGCCCAGAAGAACTACCTTGAAAAGACTGCCACCGCCCTAACCCCCAAAGAATAATGAAGCGAATATTTCTAGTTTTTCTAGGGTTTCTAGTATTTCTTGTTCACCTAGAAGCCAAAGTCACGGTGACCAACCTGCGCACCGAACGACTGGAATCGCCGATGAGTCTCGACACACCGACGCCGCGTTTTGGGTGGCAAATCGTCGCCGATGCACAAGGCGTGATGCAGACAGCCTATCATATCATCGTGGCTTCCACGCCCGAAAAGGCTGAACGCTGCGAGGGCGACCTCTGGGATGCCAACGTGAAGAGCAGCCAGTCGCAGTGGGTTCGCTATGAAGGCCGACAGCTCCGGAGCAACACCCGGGGCTACTGGCGCATCAGCGTTGAGACCAACAAAGGCAAATCGGAATGGAGCAACGTGGCGATGTTCAATGTAGGACTGCTCAACGAGTCTGACTGGCAGGGGCAGTGGATAGGCATGGATCATGCCAATGCCTGGGACAAGGAAGAGGAACACTCACAACTCTCTGCCCGCTACCTGCGCACCGAATTTGAAACCGGCAAGGAACCTATCCGCCAGGCCACGCTCTACGTGAGCGGACTGGGCATGTATGAGGCTTTCATCAATGGGCAGAAAGTGGGTGACGACGTACTCGCTCCCGCCCCCACCGACTACCGTAAGACCGTGCTCTACAATGCTTACGATGTGACCTCCCTCTTATCCCCCGATGGGGGGAAGACTGTATGTCTTTCCGTTGTGCTCGGCAACGGTCGCTACTACACCATGCAGCAGAAGAAGAAGCCCTACAAGATAGCCAACTTCGGATATCCTAAACTGCGCCTGAACCTCATCATCGAATACACCGACGGCACACGCAAAGTAATCTCTTCTTCTGATAAATGGAAGATCAATGCCGACGGTGCCATCCGCTCAAACAATGAGTACGACGGTGAAATCTACGATGCCACCAAGGCACTCACTGACTGGACGAAGCCGGGATTCGACGACTCCCGATGGGAGAAAGCCGAACGCGTGGCCATCCCCCTGGGCACCCTGCGCGGAGCGATGAGTCCCAACATGAAAGTGGTGAAAACACTTCAGCCAAAAACTATCACCCAACACCCAACACCCAACACCCAACATCCATCATCCGTTATCGTGGATTTCGGGCAGAATTTTGCCGGATGGCTCAGTCTCCGCCTCAACGGAACCAAAGCCGGTGACACCATCACCATCCGCTACGCCGAGAAACTGGATGCCGACGGTAATCTCTGGCGCGAGAATTTCCGCCATGCCCTGAGCACCGACCGCTACATCGCCGACGGCAAGGAAAACAACACCTGGTGGCATCCCACCTTTGTCTATCACGGAGGCCGCTACGCAGAAATCAAGGGTCTGAGGTCCCGTCCCTTACCCGGCGATTTCATCGCCGAAATAGTTTCCGATGCTATCCCTTCCACAGGCACTTTCGAGACCACCGACACCATTCTTCAGAAGGTGTTCCACAATGCCTACTGGGGTGTGCTGGCCAACTATAAAGGACTGCCCGTTGACTGTCCGCAGCGCGACGAACGCCAGCCCTGGCTCGGCGACCGCACCCGCGGCTGCTATGGCGAAGCATTCCTCTTCGACAACAACACGCTCTATGCCAAATGGGCACGCGACATCACCGAAGCACAGCGCGAGGACGGATGCATCCCTGATGTGGCTCCCGCGTTCTGGAACTACTATTCCGACAATGTGACCTGGCCTGCCGCCCTACCAATGGCCTTGGACATGATGATTCGCCAATATGGCGACGAACAGCCCATGCGCAAGTTCTACCCCGACGTAAAACGCTGGCTTGAACATCTGAAATACCAATACCAACAGGACGGACTGATGCCCCGCGACAAATACGGCGACTGGTGTGTGCCGCCCGAAAAGGAAGAACTCATCCATAGTGAAGACCCTGCCCGCGTTACCGACGGAACGCTTATCGCCACGGCCTACTATTACAGAATCAACCGGATGATGGCTGACTTTGCCCGAAAGCAGGGACTCACTGCTGATGCCCAGCAATTCACTGACGAAGCCGCACTGATCAAAGAAGCCTTCAATAAGAAGTTCCTGACCGTGAAGCGCGGAACGACCACCGTGCCCGGACATATCCTCTATCCCGACAGCACTTTCTACGGCAACAACACCGTGACGGCCAACCTGCTGCCGCTCACTTTCGGAATGATTGACGATGACTACGTGAAGCAGGAGGTGGAGAAGAATATCATCAAGAACATCATCACCGACAACAGTGGACATGTGTCCTGCGGCGTCATCGGTATCAGTTGGCTGATGCACGGACTGACCGACATGGGACGCTCAGACGTGGCCTGGCATCTGGCCACCAACAAGAGTTATCCATCGTGGGGCTATATGGCCGAGAAGGGCGCCACCACCATCTGGGAACTCTGGAACGGCGACACTGCCTCGCCGAGAATGAACTCCGGCAACCACGTGATGCTTCTGGGCGACCTCATCTCATGGCTCTATGAGGATGTGGCCGGTATCCAGAGCACCGACGGTTTCCGTCATATCACCCTGAAGCCCGATTTTTCCGTTCCCGAGATGAACAACATCCGTGCTTCCTACCAAAGTATCTATGGCACGATTGTCAGCCAGTGGAAGAAAGAGCAGGGCCGGCTGCTCTGGCATGTGGAGATTCCGGCCAACACCGAAGCTACCCTCTATCTCCCCGACGGCACCAAGAAAACCCTCGGTTCCGGCAGCTACGACCTCAACGAGTCAGCCCCCGACCGCATCGCCATGATGAATGCTAAAGCCAGTCAGGCGTCCAGCGGTCCCACTGCTGGAAAAATCCTCGCCGACGAATGGCTCTACGAGGAAGCCGACTTCCCCCAGTGCCATTCCGCTTCCATCGTGGAAACCACGAAAGGTGACCTCGTGGCCACCTATTTCGGCGGCACCAAAGAACGCAACCCCGATGTAAGCATCTGGGTGAGCCGCAAGCCCAAAGGCAGCAAGACGTGGACGGCTCCGCAGATGGTTGCCGACGGCGTGGAACTGAAACCCCTCAAACCGAATCCTGAAGGTAAAGTCAGTCAGGTGGTAACTCCTCAGAAACCGGCCTTCAAGGGAAAGTTCATGCCGATTCCCGAGTGGGCCTCATGGAAGACCAACCGCGGCGAAGCAGCCATCGGAAACAACTACCGCGAGGCTTGCTGGAATCCCGTACTCTATCAAGTACCCGGAGGTGAGCTGCAGCTCTATTTCAAGATTGGTCCCAATGTGGCCGGCTGGAAAGGATGGGTATGCCGTTCGAAGGACGGTGGCAAGACGTGGAGCCAGCGCGAACCACTGCCTGACGGCATCTATGGCCCCGTCAAGAACAAGCCCGTTCTTTCGAAAGGCCGCCTGATTGCTCCTACGAGTGATGAGCGCGACGGCTGGAAACTCTACTTCGAATACTCCGACGATATGGGCAAGACGTGGAAACGCTCACCCTTCGTGGAAGCCGACGAAGGCGTGAAAGCCATACAGCCCTCCATCATCTTCCTGCCCGATGGCCGTCTGCAGGCAGTCTGCCGCACCCGCAGCCGCCACGTCGGCATCACCTACAGCAGCGACAACGGAGAAACCTGGAGCAAACTCCAATTGATTGATACGCCAAACAATAATTCCGGCCTCGATGCCGTTACTCTACAAGATGGGTCGTTTGCGATGATCTGTAACCATTGGCCCATAGAACCCGACAAAGAGAAAGGTGCACGCACCCCGCTGGCCCTGCTCAAGTCGAAGGACGGCATCCATTGGGAGCACTGGATGACCTTAGAGGATTCGCCAATCAGCCAGTATAGCTACCCATCGATTATCCAGACCAAAGACGGCCACATCCATGTGGTTTATACTTGGAGAAGGGAAAGGATTAAACATGTGGAGGTAGCTTTGGAAAGGTAAAAAAAGTAAAAACATATTCAGATATGAGAAAGACATTATTAAAAGGTATGAGTTTGGGGTTAGTGGTAAAAATTCTTTTACCGTTTTACCTTTTTACTTTTTTACCTTTAAAAGCAAGTCATTCCGTAGCCGGCCTGTTCCCACTGGAAGGCAGCGGGCGCGTTATCTATAATTTCAATCAAGGATGGCGCTTCCACCGCGGCGACGTGCAGGGAGCCGAAGCCAAATCATTCAACGACAAGGAATGGGAAGTGGTCTGTGCGCCTCATACGGCCATGCTTGTACCCAGCGAAGCCAGCGGTTGCCGCAACTATCAGGGCGTAGTATGGTATCGGAAGCATTTCACCGTGCCCGCCGACATGAAGGGCAAGGACATAACGGTCTATTTCGAAGCCATCATGGGAAAGCAGGAGGTGTATGTCAACGGTATCCTCGTGCAGAAACATCTCGGTGGCTACCTCCCCATCACCGTTCATCTCACAGGCAACGACCTGAACTTCCAGGCTGGTGACACCTGTCTGATTGCCGTAAAAGCTGACAACAGCGATGACAAAAGTTACCCACCGGGAAAGAAACAGACACAGCTCGACTTTGCCTATCATGGGGGTATGTACCGCGATGTATGGCTCATCGGCACCTCTCCCGTTCATATCACTGATGCCAACGAAATGAACCAGGTGGCCGGTGGCGGCATCTTCCTGCACTACGACAAAATCTCGGAGAAGAGTGCCGAAGTGTTTATTAACGTGAATGTAAAGAGAGAAGACTCACCCCAGCACTCCCGGCTTAGGGAGGGAACTGTTACTACAGAGGTGGTGGCTAAGATTAAGACGGCTGAAGGCAAGCTCGTTAAGACAATAAAACAGAAACTTTCACTCAAGAACGGTGAGGACAAAACTGCCATTCTGAGCACCACACTCAAGAACCCACACCTGTGGAGCCCCGAAGACCCATACCTATATAATGTGGAAATAACAGTTTCCCCCCAAGGGGGGATGAAAGGGGAGCGTGACGGCGGCCTCATCCGCATGGGAATCCGCAAGGCGGAGTTCCGCGGCAAGGACGGTTTCTGGCTCAACGGCAAACCCTACGGACAGTTGATTGGCGGGAACCGCCATCAGGATTTTGCCCTCGTGGGTAATGCCATGCCCAACAGCCAGCAATGGCGCGATGCCCGCCGACTGAAGGATGCCGGCATGAACATCATCCGCGCAGCCCACTATCCGCAGGATCCGTCGTTCATGGATGCGCTCGACGAACTGGGCATCTTCATCATTGTGCCCACACCTGGTTGGCAATACTGGAACAAAGATGCCTACTGGGCAGAACTGGTTCACGAGAATACCCGTCAGATTATCCGCCGCGACCGCAACCATCCCTCCGTGCTGATGTGGGAACCCATCCTCAACGAGACACGCTATCCCGAGGACTTCGCCCTGAAAGCCCTGCAGATCACGCGCGACGAGTTCCCCTACCCCGGACGCCCCGTGGCTGCTGCGGATATGAATTCTGCAGGTGTGAAAGACAACTACGACGTGCTCTACGGATGGCCTGACGACGTGACAGGCCCCGTGGCAACCAAAGGTTCGCAGCAACCCACCGTTACCGTCAAGCCACAGACTGAGCCGCTCCCCAACAAATGTATCTTCACCCGCGAGTTCGGCGAAATGGTGGATGACTGGTACGCCCACAACTGTCTGAACCGTGCTGCCCGCGGATGGGGCGAAAAGCCCATGCTCACGGCAGCCCTCTCGTTGGCCGACACCTACGGCACGATGCGCCACGGCCAGCGGCAGTTCATCGGCGGTTGCCAATGGCATCCCTTCGACCATCAGCGTGGCTATCATCCCGATCCCTATTTCGGCGGCATCTACGATGCTTTCCGCCAGAAGAAATATGCCTTCGAAATGTTCAGGAGTCAGACCCACCCCTGCCCCTCCCGAAGGGATGGGGATTTAAACAACCCCTCCCTTCGGGAGGGGCAGGGGTGGGCTCTCTTTATCGCCCACGAAATGACACCTTTCTCCGATGAAGACGTGGTGGTGTTCTCCAATTGCGACAGCGTGCGCCTCTCCTTCCTCGAAGGTGACCGACAGATGACGCTCCCCGTAGTGCACGATCCCAACGGGCTGCCCAATGCGCCCGTGGTGTTCCCCCACTTCTGGGATTTCTGGGAAGCCCGCGAATACAGTTATAAGAAGCGCGACTGGCAGCACGTATCGCTGCTGGCCGAAGGCATCGTCGACGGCAAGGTGGTAGTCACGGAGAAAAAGATGCCTTCACGCCGCTCCACGAAGATTCGCCTCTATGCCGACGAGATGGGCAAGCAGCTCGTGGCCGACGGTTCCGACTTCATTGTGGTCGTGGCCGAGATTACCGACGACAACGGCAACGTGCGCCGTCTGGCCAAAGACCAGATTATGTTCACCGTAGAGGGCGAAGGCCACATCATTGGCGACGAGAGCATCGCCGCCAATCCGCGTGCCGTGGAATGGGGTTCAGCGCCCATCCTCGTGCAGAGCACCAACCGTGCCGGAAAGATTACCATCACCGCCCGTTCGCAATGGCCTGCCACCTACGCCCCCGCCCCCGATACCCTCACCATAGAGAGCATCCCCTACGAGGGCAAGATGTGCTACAAAGAGAAACCCGACCCCTCTCGAAAGAATGGGAATTTGAAGAACCCCTCCCCTCAGGAGAATCAAGGTTGGGCTCCCATGTCCGAGGAAGAAAAGCGCCGCACCCTCCAGGAAGTGGAACAGCAGCAGAAAGACTTCGGCATACAATAAAAGCAGCTTTTATTCATTCACCACAGAGACACGGTTGTTAACGATAAGGATAACGTTAACACTAACATAAACTTTAACTCCGTGCTTCTGTGGTGAATGTATAATGTCTATCAACAGTCCCTCGTTATTAATTATTTCCAAGTGGGAAATACACCCCATAAAAGGAGGGATTTATGGAAGAGAATGGAAATATTTTTGGATGTTCGCTCATTTTGTCGTATATTTGTGGCCGATTTATCGACCGACTTATATTAAAAACCTAAAAATAAAACTTTATATGAAAAGAATCCTTTTATCTATGACTGTGGCTTTCGCTGCCGTGGCGGCGAACGGCCAATCGTACAGCAAACCGGCCATTCCGCGCGATGCTGCGCTGGAGGCTAAGATTGAGAAGACGCTCTCAAAGATGACGCTCGACGAGAAAATCGGACAAATGCTGGAACTGAATCTCGATGTGATGGGCAAGATGACGATGGAGGATGCCAAGGTGGACCGCGAGAAGGTGCGCTCGGTGCTCCAGCAGTATGGTGCACCACCCAAAGAGATAGAGGCGCTGCTCAAGAAGACCGACCAGCAGATCATCGACCGGTTGGGCAACTATCCCGTCGACATCTACCAGGGCGACACGAAGCGCGTGTGGAAACTGAACGAGCAGATGCTCGACACGCTGATTTCGAAATGGAAGGTGGGCTCTATCCTGAACGCTCCCGGCACGAGGGCTGCCACCGTAGAACAGTGGCAGAAGTGGATCGGACTGATTCAGAAGAAGTCCATGAAATATATCGGCATCCCCGACATCTACGGACTGGACCATAACCACGGCGTGACCTACACGCAGGGCGGCACGCTCTTCCCTCAGCCTATTAACATTGCCGCCACGTTCAATACGGAACTGGCCCGCACGGGTGCTGAAGTCACGGCCTACGAGAGCCGCGCCGGAAACTGCCCGTGGGTGTATAATCCCGTGGTTGACCTGGGGCGCGATCCACGATGGGGCCGCATCTGGGAGAGTTTCGGCGAGGATGCCATCGTCAACGCACGCATGGTGGAGGCCGAGATCAAGGGCTATCAAGGCGATGACCCCAACCACCTAGGTCCCTACAACGTGGGCACCAGCACGAAGCACTATTTTGCTTACGGCGCTCCCTGGAGCGGCAAAGACCGCACACCGGCCTACGTTTCGCCCCAGATGCTGCGCGAGAAATACTTCGAACCGTTCAAGGCTGCTGCCCTGGCCGGCACGCTGACCATGATGGTCAATTCGGCTTCCATCAACGGCGTGCCTGTACATGCCAGCTACGAGTACCTGACGAAATGGCTGAAGGAAGACCTGCAATGGGACGGCATGCTCGTGACCGACTGGGCCGATATTAATAATCTGTACTCGCGCGAGCATGTGGCAAAAGACAAGAAAGACGCCATTCGCATTGCTATCAATGCCGGTATCGACATGTCGATGGATCCCTATAGCGTGGAGTTCTGTGTCCTGCTTAAAGAACTGGTGCAGGAGGGCAAGGTCAGCATGGAGCGCATCGACGATGCCGTGCGCCGCATTCTGCGTGTGAAGTATCGCCTGAATCTGTTCGATCAGCCTAATACTGGCGGAAAAGGCTACGAGAAGTTCGGTTCGGATGAGTTTGCCAAGAAGGCCCTGCTGGCCGCCGAGGAGTCGGAGGTGCTGCTGAAGAACCAGGACAACATCCTGCCGCTGGCCAAAGGAAAGAAGATTCTGCTCACGGGTCCTAATGCCAACCAGATGCGCTGTCTGCATGGCGGATGGAGCTACACCTGGCAAGGCTCCAACGCCGAAGACCTGGCCGAGAAGTACAACACTATCTACGAAGCCCTCTGTAACAAATATGGTAAGGAGAACATCATCCTCGAACAGGGTGTCACCTATAAGGAAGACGGTGCCTATTATGAGGAGAACCAGCCGCAGATAGACAAGGCCGCCAGCGCTGCTGCCCAGGCCGACGTCATCATTGCCTGCATCGGTGAGAATTCCTATACCGAAACGCCCGGCAACCTGACTGACCTGTGGCTCTCAGAGAACCAGCGCAATCTGGTGAAGCAACTCGCCAAGACGGGTAAGCCCATCATTCTGGTGCTCAACGAGGGTCGTCCTCGTCTCATCACCGACATTGAACCGCTGGCCAAGGCCGTGGTGAACATCCTGATTCCCGGCAACTACGGTGCCGACGCGCTGGCCAACCTGCTGGCAGGCGATGCCAACTTCTCGGCCAAGATGCCCTACACCTATCCGCGAGAAATCAACTCGCTGAACACCTACGACTATAAGGTGAGCGAAGAGGTAGGCACGATGGCCGGAGCCTACAACTATGATGCAAAGGTGAGTCTGATGTGGCCCTTCGGCTACGGACTGAGCTACACCACCTTCGAATACAGCAACCTGCGGGTAGATAAAACCTCGTTCACTGCCGACGACGAACTAGTGGTAAAGGTTGACGTGAAGAATACCGGCAGCCGCGTAGGCAAGGAGGCCGTGCTGCTCTACACGAGCGACCTCGTGGCATCGATTGTTCCCGACAACAAACGTCTGCGCGACTTCACCAAGGTGGAGCTGCAGCCCGGTCAGACAGAGACCATCACTTTCCGGCTGCCTGCCAAGAGCATGGCTTTCGTAGGTGCCGACGGACGCTGGACGCTGGAAGAGGGTGAGTTCCTGCTGCGCGTAGGCTCGCTACAGCAGAGCATCAACTGCTCGCAGACGAAGGTCTGGGAGGAAGCTAATATATAGCCGATTATATAATAATTGAGCCCGCCGTTGGCGGGCTCAATTATTATTACTTGGTGTAGGGGTTGTAGCCGGGGTTCTGGCCAAATTCTACGCCATTCTCAATCTTATCAAGGAAGTCTGTCGGAATGGGCCACAGGTAGTTGTGCTCATCTACGGGATCGTCACCTCGCATGGCGGGATTATGTCCCTTGAAGTACTCTACCATCTTGTGGGTGCGTTTCAGGTCGAACCAGCGCAGCCACTCACCGCAGAGTTCGCGGGCACGTTCTTCGAGGATCCATTCAATGGTCATATCGCTGGCCTTTACCTTCATCTCGCTGGCATCATGACCGGGCTTCAAGATACGGCTGGTGCGGATGCCCTTGGCCTCGTCGTTGATGATGCTGGCAGCCTCGGATGTGTTACCCATCATAATCTGGCACTCAGCAGCGATGAGTGGCATCTCAGCATAGCGGAAGATAGGCACATCGGCAAAGCCTATCTGAGCGTTGGCAGCGGTCAGCAGGAAGGTGCCTTTGGGATCACGGTCCCAGATGCGATACTTGCGGAAACGTGGGAATGAGGTATAAATCCAGTCAGAAGAGGGATAGTCGTCGCCATTGGCATTGTTCAGATCACGAATACGTGCTCCACCCATACTTGTCACCTTACCTGGACGCAGGTCGTAGATATTGTTTGCACCCAGTAACACATAACCTTTCTGGGCAGCAGCTTCACGCTCGGCATCGGTGACGGGGAAACGGCTGACCTTCAATCCCAGCTGACCCTTGGTGATGGTCTTTCCCACGATAGAGGCGGGAGCCTGGTAATGGTTGACAGCATCCTCTTCGGTCCAAGTGTAACTGTCAGCACTGGTGGGGAAATCCTCCTGGAATAAGACATCGTAGCGCAGGTCCCAATCCTTGTAGAGATTCAGCAGATAATAGGTGGGACAGAGCAACACACTTTCACGCGGATACTCCCAGTTATCGGCAGTCTGTGTATTTCCGAAGCGGTTGAGCAGTCGTGGAGACCAATACATATGCAGACGGTTGGGGTTACCTGACTGTGGGTTGAGCGTAGAGTTGCTGGAGTGGGTCACAACGAAGAGGTACTCCGTATTCGACTTGTTGTTTTTGGCCTGCCAAATCTCGTCGTATGTTTTATAGAGTTTGATACCCAATGCATTTTGGTTATCCATCACATACTTGGCAGCATCATAAGCCTTCTGATAGAAATCACGAGCCTCTGAACTGCCGGCAGTCTCATACTGAGCACGGGCCAATGCCACACGGGCCAGCAGGGCATAGGCGGCTTTCTTCTGAGCACGTCCGATGTTTCCCTTGTAAGGCTCTACCTTGAGCAATTTGACGGCAGCCTCGGCATCGGGGATGATGACCTCGTCGTAAATGGTCTTGCGATCGGTACGATAGGCTGCAAAGGTAGGCTGATCGGTACCGTGGGTACGCATTTCAATGTCGCCGAACCACTCTACGAGCCACCAATATGCATAACTGCGCATGAAGCGAGCCTCACCCTCGAAGTCGTTGCGTGTTTCATCTGCAAGATTCTTCGTCGTGGGCAGATAGTCGAGCACAGTGTTAGCCAGGTTGACGATATCATACACGCGGTTCCATGCACCCTTCACCTGACCACGGTCACCTTGAAGGTCAACGAAACGAGTGAGCTGCATGCCATAGGTATATTTGTCAGGCATGTTTGCCCAAATGTCGCCAGCACCTTCGAAGTAGAGGACGGGGTCTTCACGTCCATAGTATTTCCACCGGAAATTGTAGTACATCTGGTTGACGAGTCCTTCAATACCCTGTTCTGTGGCGAAAACGTTCTCCGAGCTTTCCGAAGAAGGGTTATACTCGTCGAGATCGCACGAGGCAAGACCCATGGTAGCACCTACAAGAAGTGCACCAACGAAATATTTATTGAATAATTTCATAATTTTCATTGTTTAAAAGTTAACATTCAGACCAAACGTAATGCTGCGCTGCAGACCTTCGGGGTCGAAGTGCTTCATCCAGTCGTTCTTGACGTAGCAGAAAGGATTGTTGACGGTTGCATAGACGCGTAGTTTCTCGATGCCCATGCGGCTTAACAGCGTGCGCGGCAGCGTGTAGCCTAACGAGATGCGCTTGAGACGGATAAACGACTGCTCGCAATACCAATAAGCGGTATAGCCCTTGTAGTCGTAGAAGTTGTAGTTCTGCATCAGGGCGGGGAATGAGCCTCCCTCGTTGGTGCCTGCTACCCAGTAGTCCATCGTGGTATATTTGCCACCGTTGCCGGGCTGGAAGGCAGAGAGTGGGTTGTCTCCCCACTGTCCCCAACGGGCATAGATATAGATATTCAGGTCGAAGTCTTTGTAGCGGAAATCGTTGTTGAATCCAGCGAACCATTTCGGCGTCTGTGCGCCTACATAGGTGTAGTCGGTGCTCTGGTCAATCCATCCGTCACCATCGATATCGCGTACCTTGATATCACCTGGCTTGAAGGGCGTAGTCTTCTTTTCATCGGTGAAGACCTTGGCAGCCTCTGCGGCCTCGCTGGTCTGCCAGATACCTAAATAGTCGAACGTATAGTATGACTTGACGGGATACCCCACCTGAAGAGTTGTATTCTCAGGTGTGTTGTTACCCATCGTGATGCGCTCCTTGCCCTCATAGAGTTCAAGAATCTTCTCGCTGTTGGCTGAAAGTGACAGCGTGGAGTTCCACTGGAAATCCTTCGTGACGATGTTGCGGCTGTTGATGGTCAACTCCCAACCGCGGTTGCGTGTAGAGCCGATGTTGGTGTAGGTCTGGAAGGCACCGTCGTTACCAGAAGTGGTAGGCAGGTTACGGGCCATGATGAGGTCCTTGGTCTTCGTGTTATACCAGTCGAAGGTGATGCTCAAGCGGTTGTTGAACAGCATGGCATCGAAACCGATATCCCATGTATAGGACATCTCCCACTTGGTGTCTTTATTACCGATAATATAGTTGGCTCCGTCGGGTACACCCAGTTCGTAGCGGCCTACGCTGACATCCTGGAAGCCGAGCTTGGTATTATAGTATTTCACGCCCGAAGCCGTGCCATAGACAGGAATACCGGAGTTACCCGTGACACCATACGTGGCGCGGATCTTCAGGTCGTCGAGCCATGACTTGGTGCCCTTCATGAAAGCCTCGTCGCTGATGCGCCATGCAACGGCTGCTGATGGGAAGGTCTCCCACTTATGGCCTTCGGCCAGACGCGAAGCACCGTCGCGGCGAACTGATGCCGTGAAAAGGTAGCGGCTCTTCCAGTCGTAGTTGACGCGGAAAGCATAGGAGAAGCTCTGCTCCTGCTCGTAATAGCTGGAGTGAGTCTGGTGGCCTGCACCGCCATCATTAGAAGCCAGGTTCCACCAGAGGTTGGAGGCCAGCGTCTGGCCAATAGAGGTGGCATCCAGATTGTCGAACTTACGCTTGTTCCAGGAGGTCAGAGCGGTAGCACTGAGGTGGTGATCCTCGGGCAGCATCTTGAACTGATAGGTCAGGATGTTGTTCCATTCAGTATAGAGACTGTTGGACTTGATTTCATAGGCCGTAGTTTGGTTCGTGCCGTTGTAGGTCTGTGTGGCAGAATTGCCTGCGGTGAAGCGGCCATCAGAATAGTTAGTGATGTGCGCATTAAACTGTGTACGCAAAGACAGTCCGTCGATGGGATGAATGTCGAGATAGCCGTTGGCCACTGCGTTAGTACCATAGCCCTCACGCTTGTAGCGGTCATCGCCGAAGGTGTTGATGAGCGGGTTCACATAGCCACCGGCATCCAGCGGGCGCTCCACCAGGTCGGTACCGATGATATATTTCTTTGAATCGTAATCATAGTAGCCGTAAGGAGAGCCGAGCTGCATATCAGTTGTGGAAGCCTCTTCATACGGAGAACGCTCAGAACGATTGTGAGTCAGCTGGAAAGTGACACCGCCGTTGATCCACTTGCGGATGTTGTGGTCGATACTGGCACGGAGTGTGTAGCGGTCATTGCCGCCGCTCTCCTTCCACTTGCTGCCCCTGTTGGCATAACCCACGCTGAAACGAGCCTGCGTGCGCTCATTGCCACCGCTCATGGTGACGGTATGGCGAGTGCTCCACGTGGTCGATTTCTGAAGCAGGTCCTCATAGTTGGTCCATGCTCCGGCCTGATAAGCGGCATAGGCTTCAGGACTGCCTCCGAAGATAGCGGCCAGGTCGTCGGCAGAACTGGTCCACGATCCGGCATTCTTGGCGGCCAGCATACGGGCATCATAATAGTTCTGACCCGAACGATAGTCGGGATGCTGCTCACGGAAAGCTGCAGTTACATCTCCATTATAACTGACAAGGAATCGGCCAGCCTCAGCCTTTTTGGTTGTAACGATAATTACACCGTTGGCACCCTGCGAACCGTAGATAGCCGTAGAAGAAGCATCCTTCAGCACGTCGATGCTCTCAACGTCGTCGGGGTTGATATCGCTCAGCGAACCACCCTGTACACCATCGATAATAACAAGCGGTGCGTTGTTACCGCTGATAGAACGGTTACCACGGATACGCATCTCATCGCCACTGACATCCAGACCCGTGATACGACCCTGGAGCGCAGTAGCCACATCGCTCGTAGGAGTCTGCAGAATAGCTTCACTCTTAATCTGTGCTACAGAACCTGTCAGGTCGCGTTTCTTCACGGTACCGAAACCGATAACCACGACTTCATCCAGGCCTTGCATGTCGGGCTCCATCGCCACCTTCATATCGGGGCGCGCAGCCAGCGTCTGGGTTTTGTAACCAGCATAGGAGAACTGGAGTTGCTTACCTTCGGCATTACTCACCGAAAAGTTTCCGTTAATGTCAGTGATGCCACCGACATTGGCTCCGACGATTTTAATAGAGACACCGATCAGGGGTTCTCCATTCTCGTCCACTACATTACCTTTGATAGACTTCGCCTGCTGAACTTCGGCAGGCATGCTGGTGGGAATAGCCGTGTCGGCCAGTGCTGTGACGGGCACAACAACGATGCTACCAAACCACAAGCCAAATAGGTCTTGAAAGATTTGTTCATGTTTTTTTGTTTTGGTTAGTATAAAATGATGTTCACTATATTTTACAGACGCAGAAATGTACAATTTGTCACCATTTTTTGTATCAAAATGCACAAATCATCCCACAAAAATCAAATCTTCAACTAACCTTGTGTCTTTTCAAGTTCAATAAAACCAAATAATATTAGATTTCTTTTCGCTTAATCGAAATTTTGCATTATCTTTGTAGCCATGAAGAAGATTGCCTTGTCATTCATTTTCATGCTGGCATGCTGGCTACCCATCCATGCCCAGAATGGTATGATAGTGCAGCACTACACGCTGGAAGAAGGGCTGCCCAGCAATACTGTCTATTGCTCGCTGAAAGGCAAGGACGGTTTTCTCTGGTTTGGCACGTGGTACGGCCTGTGCTCTTTTGACGGTGATACGTTTACGCCCTTTGTGACCCGTAGCCGCCAAGAGTCGGACATCCCCCCCCGAAAAGTAATCTCCATGGTAGAAGACGGCGACGGCTACCTGTGGATTCGTAATGTAGATAACCGCCTCTACCTCTATGACAAGCGAAATGACTTGTTCCACGAAATCTACGATGAATTGAAGCAGATTTCCCAAAATATGCTGGTCATCAAAATTCAGCAGGCCAGCAACGGACATGTGCTACTGCTCACCCGCAACAAGAATCTTTATGAAGCCAACGTGGATAAGGATGGAAAAATCAAGATTCAGCGCATCTTCGACGGTTCACTGGCCATCGATCCCGCAACGTTCAAGTTGCAGTACAATATCCTCGGCGTCAATGACCGCTATCTCTACTGGTTGGGCACCGACTTCAAAGTGGACGTGGTTCCACGTCCCAAGGGCAACCAATACCTGTCGCTCATCAAACCCGACAAGCATTATACCTATTACTATCACACGGGTAACCACATCTATCTAGGCAACGACGAGGGCGAAGCCTATGTGATAGACTGCGAGAACGGTTCGGTGAGCCCTTATACTTCGCAGGAGATTCCGGTCCTCACAGACAAACAGCAGCGGCAGTGGTTCTTCAACCGTGTCACCCAGACGCTCATCTGCCAGCATCCGCTGACAGGCATGCTCCAGCGCTTCCCCATTCCACAAGGCGAAACGATTGCTTCGAGAAAGGTCTGCGATGCTGGGACAAACGGACTGTTCTTCCTCCACGAAAACGGTGAAGTATGGCGTTATGACCATCAGACGGAACTAATGCAGAATGTCGCCGACCTGCGTCCGTTCTCTACAACGGCTGTCAATGCCCTCCGCTTCTTCGATCTGGACATTGACAGCGAAGGACTGCTCTGGATGTCGTCAACCACAAACGGGGTCTATAAGGTGAATTTCACACCATCCCATTTCACCTTTTTCATGCCCGACCTTCTCTCACAAGAACATGAGACAGGCGACTCACGAGGCATTCGCGCCCTCTATCAGCAGAAGAACGGCGACCTCTGGATAGGCACCCGTAACGGTATGCTGCTCTGTATCGACCCCAAGACACAGACCGTGAAGCCGACAGGCATCCAGAACATCGGCAACGTCTATCACATCATGGAGGATCATGAAGGCAATCTTTGGTTCTGCACAAAGGGAAATGGAATAATAAAAGTAAAAGGTAATCATAACTCTACACTCTACACTCTACACTCCACACTTGAACATTTCGTCCATGATCCCAACGATTCCTATTCGCTAAACGACGACCGGGTTTATTACATCTTCGAGGACTCGCGCCACCGCATCTGGGCATGCACCTTCGGCGGAGGTCTGAATCTCATTGAGCAACGAAATGGGAAAACACGGTTTATCAACCGCAACAACGAGTTTAAGGACTACCCCAAATACGAACTCTACCTCAACGTGCGCTCCATCGCCGAAGATGCCAACGGGCGCTTATGGGTGGGAACCACCGACGGATTGATGTCATTCTCAGGCCAGTTCCAAAGGCCTCAGGACATCCATTTCGAAATATATCGCGAGCAGCAGGATGCCGGAACGGTAGATAACGATGTGTTCTCACTCTATAAAGACTCCAAGGGACGTATCTGGCTCGGAATGTTCGGCGGCGGCATGAACCTGTTGGAGGGCTACGACGAGCAGGCCCACCGTCCGCTACTGAAGAACTATCCATTTACCGAACGGCTATCGGGAGATGTCGTGTCCAGTATCATCGAGGATCATCAGCACCACCTGTGGATCTGCACAGAGAACGGACTGGCCAGTCTGAATCCCGACGAAGATACTTCCATCCGCAGTTACGACCGCTATTCGGGATTCCCCGTCGTGAATGTTGAGGACAACACTGTTGCCTGCCTACAGGACGGACGCATCCTCATCGCTTGCCGGCAAGGTGTGCTGACTTTCGACCCCAAGGTGGTGATGAACGAGAGCAATCGTCAGTATCCCATCTATATCGTTGACTTCCGCGTGCATAACCGTCCGCTCAGCGATTTCCAGCCTGCCATCTATAATGGATCCGTTCGCTATGCCAAGGAAATCGTTCTGGAACATAACCAGAACATGTTCTCCATCGAGTTCGCTTCGCTCAACTTCACCGACCAAAACCAAGTGGCATACAGCTATATCCTCGACGGTTACGAAGACCAGTGGCATACCAACGGACTGAACCGCATGGCCTCTTATGCCAATGTGCCGCCAGGGCGCTACACTTTCCGTGTGAAGACCCTGGGAAATGGTGCAGCAGAACGGATTCTCGAAATCCGGATTCTACCACCTTGGTGGGCTTCGTGGTGGGCCTATATCATCTACACCCTGCTGCTGCTGGCCCTACTCTACGGAGCCTTCCGGTTAGTGCTCTATATGATCAAGATGCGAAATGAGACCTACGTGAACGACCGCCTGGCGGAACTGAAGATCCGTTTCTTCACCAACATCAGCCACGAACTGCGCACGCCACTCACCCTCATCAAGAGTCCCATTGAGGAACTCAAGAAAAACGAACGGCTGTCACCCTCGGGGAAGGAATATCTGTCGCTCATCGACAACAATGCCAAGAAGATGCTGCAGTTGGTAAACCAGATTCTCGACTTCCGCAAGGTACAGAACGGAAAGATGAAGATGCACGTCTCATTTACCGACCTTAACGAACTGTTGGAAACCTTCCGGCAGGAATACCGCATCCATGCGCAGGAACGCGATATCAGCTATGAGTTCCTTCTCCCCGATGAGCATGTGATGGCATGGTGCGATCGGCAGAAAATCAGCGTGGTAGTCAACAACCTGATCAACAACGCCTTCAAATACACCCGCGAGGGAGGAACGATTACCGTGTCGATAACCCCCCACCAACTCCCCCGAGGGGGAGAGCAGAAAGCCTCCCCTCGGGGAGGTTTGGAGGGGGTTATTATCCGCGTGGAAGATGACGGAGCCAACATTCCCGAGAACAAACTGGAGGAAATCTTCGAACGCTTCGCCATGGCTGAAAACCGCAGCGACGACACCACATCAACAGGTACAGGCATTGGGCTGTCACTAAGTCGCGAGTTCGTGCTGATGCACCACGGACATATCTGGGCTGAAAACTTGGATAAAGGTGTCGCCTTCATCATCGAACTCCCAATCGAGAAGGAGAATTTCAATGCCGATGAGATAGAGGAATATGTGGGAGCCCAACCCCAACCCTCGATCCCCCACCAACTCCCCCGAGAGGGAGAGCAGAAAGCCTCCCCGCGGGGAGGTTTGGAGGAGGTCTTACCCACCCTCCTCCTCATCGAAGACAACATTGACCTCTGTCATATGCTGAGTCTCCAACTGCAGGAAAAATACACGGTGCTCACGGCTCACGACGGCGAAGAAGGACTGAAGAAAGTGTATCAGTATCACCCCGACCTGATTGTCAGCGACCTGATGATGCCGAAGATGGACGGCATGGAACTGCTGAAGCGCATCCGTCAGGACTTTAACATTTCGCACATACCAGTCATCATCCTCACTGCCAAACAGGGCGACGAAATCCATACGCAGGCCATATCGACTGGTGCCAACGCCTATATCACCAAACCCTTCTCAAGCGAACTGCTACAGGCGCGCATCAATCAGTTGCTCGAGGAACAGCGCATCTTCCAGCGCAAGATGGTAATAACCCCCCACCAACTCCCCCGAGGGGGAGAGCAGGAAGCCTCCCCTCGGGGAGGTTTGGAAGGGCCCCCCCCCTACGAATCCCACCTCATTCAGAAAGACCTGGAATTCGTGCGCAATGTGCACCAGATTATCGAGAAGAACCTGCAGAACGAGGACTTCAACGTGAACACGCTGGCCGAAGAGATGGGCCTCTCACGTTCACCCTTCTTCAAGAAACTGAAGAGCCTCACCGGCTTTGCCCCTGTGGATCTGGTGAAGGAAATCCGACTGACCAAAGCCCTCAACTACGTGGAGACCACCGACATGAACTTCACCGAGATAGCCTACGCCGTAGGCTTCCGCGACCCAGGCTACTTCACGAAATGCTTTCGCCAGAAATACGGCAAGACGCCCAAGGAATACCGCAACGATTTCACTTCGAGCTCTAACCCTTAACCTCTAAACGAAATATGGAACAAGAACCCCAAAAAGAAAAAAGAAGCGCCATCGCACGAATGGTGAAATGGTGGTTTCTGGCAACGGCAGGAGCCTTAGCGTGCAGCTTCCTCTCCGTGGTAGCAGTCCTCTCCGATTGGGAAGGCTTCTTCTATTTCTTCATCCTTCTGGGCATATTCTTCATCGCTCTCCAGGGTTTGTTTCTCCTTTTTGCCCTGTTCACCCGTCAGTGGGGCCATGCCATCGGCACCCTCTGCGGAATCATAGCCTCACTGGTCGTCGGTTTCCTATGTATCATCATGGTTGCAGCAGGCCAGCATCACCCGCCCAAGTTCAACGAGGAAGACATCATCATGGAAGACTCGCTGCTGGAGGTTACCGACTCGGTAGCCCCTTAGCTCAGTCCCCCATCGGGCAGACTTCCTGCATGTAGATGGCATCAAGGCTCCAGGTGGAGACGCCGTTGGTGCTAATCATCTCTGTCTCATCCTGAGGGATGGGAACCTCGGGGGGTAGTAACTGGCGGTTTTCGTAGCGTTTATCGTCCTTACGACCCAGGGCGCGCAGCATGTCGCGCCATGCTTCGTCTGCCTTCTGCTGATTACGCTGATGGAAGGCGACATAGGCCAACAGGCGGGAGATGCGGAAACGATTGTTTCTCACCTTCAGGGCCATTTCCTTGTCGCGGACGGCATGGTCGAGCCATGCGGCATTCCATTCGGGCACATCAATCATACGCATCATTTCGTTCATCACTTCAAATCCGCCCATGATAGTCATCAGATGATTGGTGGAGAGCAACGACGTGTCGCATTCGGTGGTGATAACGCCCGTGGCGGGATCGTAGCCTAAGGCCAAAGGCCCGGTAAACAGCTGATGGGGCAATGCTGCAATGCTCTTCATGCCGGCAATAATCTTGTCGCGATAGCGGTTGTCGCGCGTGCGTTCCCACTGGGTCATCCAGTTGCCGGCGTAGGCCAGCCAGTCTGGCCCGATGCGCAATCGGGCAGGAGCCGTGCAGGGATATTCACCGCGGGGCTGTGCCAGTCGCATGGGATCGAGCGTATAGAGCATCTGGTCGGCATCTTTCACGGCGGTCATCAGGTCGCCCGTGCGTTCGTCGGCGGTCAGATAATAATAGAAGCGGTTCCAGGCAGCCTGCGAGATTCGGGCTTCCTTCGCACCACATCCCCAATGGCTCACGTTATGACGAGTGCCCAGCATGGCGTTGGGACCTATGTGATAGACATCCACCTCGGCCGTATGGCGGGTCATGGCCTCAGCCATCTGCCAGAGGTCGGCCCTTCCCGTGCGCAGGAAACTGTACCAGAGCCACATGTTGCTGGCCAGTTCGGTATTGTCCCAGGCAAATCCGCCCACGTCGTAACGCCATTCGTGGCGCTCGGCATCGTAGGTATGCATCACGTCGCCATAGTTCCAGAACCCGTACCAATGGTGCTGTTCTATCTGTTTCTGGTAATAGTCGATATATTCATTCAACTGCTTTTCCACCCTTGCGCGCTCAACATTCGATGAGTCGGGCAGACTCCAGATGCCGAAGGCCTGTTTCTGATGCAGGTATTCGGGTGTGGGCAACAGCAACGCACCGTGCGTCATCCGCCGAGCATCCTCTGCAAAAGCCTGTTTTCCGTGATAGCCATCGGCAGGCAGCAGCATGAGGGTGGAGGTGCGGGCAATACCCGTGGGATTGCTCATTCCTTCCTGCACATCCTCGTAGGCGGAGAGCAATCCGTGGGCCACATTGTCATAATGGCGCAAGTCCATGGGTTCAGCATCCGGACTCCACAGCCATGCCGTCAGCGTGGCCTTGTCGCCCTTTGTGCCCGATATCTCCATTGCCGACGGGAACGACTGCCAGAAATCCTTCAAGGCCAAGCCCATTCCGCCGGTCATATCGCCCACAAAGGCATAGCCGTCGGCCCTCCGTCCGTCGAAAGTTCCAATCCAGGGATTATCGTCGTTGGCCCGTTTGCGTAGGGTGAAGCCTTCCGACGACCGTTGCGACAGCCTGTAGGTGTTCCACGCAGCCCATTCGTCTATCAGTGTCTGGTTCTTCTTGTCGAACGATTCGTAGGGCGGCACGCGCTGCCCCATCATCTGTAGCTGTTGAACGGTGAGCTGTCCCCGATGATCCTCGGGCAGACTCTCATCGGGACGCGGCTGCCGGTTTGCGTCCGCCTGTTGGAGCGGCAATCTCAGTTCGCGCCTTCCGTCGAGCGGCTGCACGGGTTCGCTCCACACGCCGCCCTGACCGGTTGAGAAAGCCACATGGCGGTTATAAAGTTCGTCGCGCAGAGGAACATCCATCTTCACGCCCAAGGACCGGATAAAGTCGCGGTTCTGATCGCCATCGAACACGAACGAATGCACCATCTTCACCTCGCGGCTGCCCTGATGGAAATAGAGGCGGACGACGAAGGGGAGAAGGAGACCCACCCCATCCCTCCCTGTGAGGGAGGGAGAAGGTACATGCACGCCCTCAATCTTTACCACAGCGCTCACGTTGCCTTTCCGCTCCACGATGACGGAACGGATTTCGCTCTGGTAGTCGGAGAAACTGACCTGCCGCGTGGTTTCTGTATAGGGTTCGCTCTGCGTGGTGCAAACCAACCGCAATCGTTCAGCCACCTTTCGGTTTTGCAACAAGAGGGAATCCATCAAGTAAGCGCCCTGCTTTGGAATGAACGCCGTGAGCGAATCGGTCGTCACCCGCAGGCCCGAAGCCGTTTCGGCTATCTGGAGAGCCGCCACACGGGAGGTTTTCTTTCGCCCTTTCTGAGCCGCAAGAAACAACTCTCCCCCTCGGGGGAGCCGAATGGGGGTCGCCGCCGCCCCAAGCCATTTCACCGACCCGTCGGGCCAGTAAGCCAAAGGCCAGGTATCCGTTGGCACCGTCGTTCCCGAAGCATCCATAAGCGCCATCACCGTTCCTTCCGCCACTTCCCCTTCATCGAAGGGTACGCCGAAAGTTACGGGCACGGCCCTCCCTCCCTGGGGAGCCTGAGATGAGTCTTCCACCCAACGCAACGGAGCTTTCTGCTGCTGCAAGGATTCGCAACGATAGCTGAAATTCGTGATGCGCATATGCGACAGCGTGGTGCGGAATCCGAACCATCCCTCTCTGTAAGGCTCCGCATCGCGGAAATCCACCAACCGTTTTCCATCAATATAGTAAGCCACCCGATGACCGTCGCTCGTCAGCCGGATGTGATACCAATGGTTCGGTTTCAGCAGATGCTCTTCATCAGTATATTCCCGGAGGATGGCCGGACGCTTTGCTGCGTCGCTGATAGCAGCCTCATTGCCGTCGTATCGGCGGAAACGCGTGGTCGAGTTATGATTGCCGCCGTAGCCCATATAGTAGAGCCGCAGGGCATAGCTGTTCAGGAACACGCCGCCGCGCTCCTTCATTCTGCGGAAGATATCGTCGGGATATTTCGGATCACTGGCCATCCAGTAGCAGTTCAGGTCGCTCAGCCGGTTGGTGGGTTCATTGCTACTTTCCTCCACCACCACACAGGCATCATATTCTATCGTTACGCGCCCCTTCATCTTCTCCTTTCGCCAGAGCGTCAGTCCCTTTGGCGAGACGATGTCAGCCGTATCGCCCCGGAACGTCACCCGATAGTCAGCCGATTCCGACTCTACCACCCAATGCTTGGCAAACTCCTTCCTGTTCAGCGCCGAAGGCGTTTGGCCAAAAGCACCAACCGCCATCAGCCAACACCCAACACCAATCACCCAACACCTAACACTCTTTTTCATACGTAGTTTGTTTTTTTACGGCACAAAAATAATAAAATATTTGGAATCAGCATAGTATTAAGGAGAGAAATCACTAGATTGGACAACATCATTGTAATAAAATGACTGTAGTTCAGTTTATAATATATAGGCTACCCTATTTTAACTAACAAACTTAAAAACTCACGAAAACGCTACGAGGTATGAAAAAGATGCTGCTGATGCTCGCCCTGCTCGCCGCATTCGGACTGCAGGCCAAGACATGGAAAACGAACGAGGTGAGAGAATTGGTCAGGAGAGTGAACACCTACTGGCAACAAAACAACAAGGCTGAGGTGAGGTCTTTCTGGGATAACGCCGCCTATCACACGGGAAACATGGAAGTCTATAAGCTGCTGAAGGACGAGCAGATGCTCGACTACAGCATCCGATGGGCTGAGCACAACCAGTGGATGGGTGCCACGGAGGCTGATCCCGCCAAGTGGAAATACAAGCGCTACGGCGAGGGGCACGACTACGTGCTCTTCGGCGACTGGCAGATCTGTTTCCAGACGTATATCGACCTTTATGTATTGTTAGGTGATGAGTCAAAAATCAAAAGAGCCATGGAGGTGATGGGCTATGAGGCCGACTCCAAGGCTAACGACTATTGGTGGTGGGCTGATGCGCTCTACATGGTGATGCCGGTGATGACCAAGATGTACCGGCTCACGGACGACGAGAAATACCTTGACAAGCTCTACGAGAACCTGCTCTATAGCGATAGCATCATGCTCGATCAGGAAACGGGACTCTACTTCCGCGACGGCAAGTATGTCTATCCCAAGCACAAATCAGCCAACGGCAAGAAGGACTTCTGGGCGCGCGGCGACGGATGGGTGCTGGCCGGTCTGGCTAAGGTGCTGCAGGATATGCCCGAGAGCTACATCCGACAGCCATTCTTCGTGCATAAGTTCACGCGGATGGCCCGTGCCGTGGCCAAATGTCAGCAGCCACAGGGTTACTGGACGCGCTCCATGCTCGACGCCAATCACGCACCAGGCCCCGAGACCAGCGGAACGGCTTTCTTCTGCTATGGACTGCTGTGGGGAGTCAATCACGGACGTCTGGATAGGAAAGAGTTTGCCCCGGTCATCGAGCGGGCATGGAAATACCTCACTGAAACAGCCTTGCAAAAGAGCGGCAAGGTGGGCTATGTGCAACCCATCGGCGAACGGGCCATTCCGGGACAGACCGTGGATGCCAACAGCGAGGCCAACTTTGGCGTAGGGGCTTTTCTGCTGGCCGCCTGCGAATATGAACGATACCTGAGAAAGAAGTAGGATGTACGATGTACGAAGTACGATGTATCGCCTTCGGCGAGGGTGATGGATGAAGGATGAAGGTTGAAAGATGAAGGGCGAAATAACTTCGTACTTCCAAATTCCAACCTCGTACTTCAAACCTCGTACTTAAACCTTCAACCTCGCCAGAGGCGACACATCGTAATTCCAAATTCCAACTTCATACATCAAACCTCAACTTCGTAATTCCAAATTCCAACTTCGTACTTTAAAAAATAGAATATGCAAACAATGACCGCAAGGAAACTGCTGAGAGGCATCATGCTACTTTCCCTTTTCATGATGCTGCCCCTTTCAGCCGGGGCCAAGAAAGCCAAGAAGGCTGTACAGACCGATCGCGAATATTGGTGTGAACTGGCCGATAAGATGGCACGACCCGTGCTGGAGAACATGAGTAAAGGAGAACTGCAGAAGAACATGCAGATGGAGTTCAGTCCATCGTTCGACAACCGAAACCGCAAAGTGGCCTACATGGAGACCTTCGGTCGACTGATGGCCGGCATCGCGCCCTGGCTGTCGCTGCCCGACGACGACACGGCGGAAGGCCGCCAGCGCAGACAGCTGCGCCAATGGGCCTTGCAGTCGTACAAGAATGCAGTGGATCCTGACAGTCCTGACTATCTGTGCTGGGGCATAGGAGGCCAGAATCTGGTGGACGCCGCCTACATCGCGGAGTCGTTCCTCCGTGGCTATGATGCCTTGTGGATGCCGCTCGACAGCACGACCAAGCAGCGTTACGTCAAGGAGTTTCAGGGAATGCGCACGATAGACCCGCCCTACACCAACTGGTTTCTTTTCTCCTCCGTCATCGAGAGCTTCCTTGCCAAGGCCGCCGGGCGTGCGGCCTGCGACGAGTTCCGGGTGAACACAGCCTGCCGCAAGGTGGAAGAATGGTATGTGGGCGACGGCTGGTATGCCGACGGACCTGTGTTTGCCTTCGACTACTACAGCAGCTACGTGTTCCATGCCATGTATCTGGAGACGCTGCAGGCCATGCAGGATGCCAGGATGAACACACGCATTGACTATAAGAAGTATTACGACCGGGCACTGCCCCGCGCCCAGAAGATGGCCATCATCCTGGAGCGGTTCATCTCGCCGGAGGGCACCTTCCCCGTTTTCGGGCGCAGCATCCCCTACCGGCTGGCCGCGCTGCAGCCGCTGGCCCTGATGGCATGGTACGGCACGCTGCCCAAGGAGTTGCATAACGGACAGGTGCGCGCCGCGCTCACCAAGGTAATGCACCGTATGTTCGACGGGCAGCAGAATTTCAACGAGGGCGGTTACCTGACTATCGGCTTCTGCGGCAGCCAGCCCGAGACGGCCGACTGGTACACCAACAACGGTTCGCTCTATATGACTACGCTGGCCTTCATGCCGCTCGGCCTGCCTGCCGACCATCCCTTCTGGACGGATGCAGCAGAGCCGTGGACACAGGTGAAGGCATGGGGCGGGCAGCCTTTCCCCAAAGACCACCGCTGGGCTGACACCATACAGACAAAAGATAAATGGTAAACACTTCACTTGACGACATGAAAAAAAGACTGATATTATTCCTTTTGTTGATGGTCTCACTGAGCCTTCAAGCCAGGAGCAACCAACCATCCACACATACCTTCACCACGGGCGACAAGACCTTCCTGCTCGACGGCAAGCCATTCGTGGTGAAGGCTGCCGAAATCCACTATCCGCGCATCCCACGCCCCTATTGGGACCACCGCATCAAGATGTGCAAGGCGCTGGGCATGAATGCCGTGTGTATCTACATCTTCTGGAACATCCATGAACAGGCGGAGGGGAAATTCGATTTCACAGGCCAGAACGACGTGGCTGAATTCTGCCGTCTGGCACAGAAAAACGGCATGTATGTCATCGTGCGTCCCGGTCCATACGTCTGCGCCGAGTGGGAAATGGGCGGACTGCCATGGTGGCTGCTCAAGAAGAAGGACATCCGTTTGCGCGAGCAGGACCCATATTTCATGGAGCGTGTGAAAATCTTCGAACAGAAAGTGGGCGAACAACTTGCACCGCTGACCATCCAGCGCGGCGGCCCCATCATCATGGTGCAGGTGGAAAACGAGTACGGTTCGTATGGTGAGGACAAGTCCTACATCTCGGAAATCCGCGACATCGTACGCGAAGCATTCTCTCCCCAAGGGAAAAATATCTTAAACGGCAAGAGTAATCAAGCCTCCCTCCCCTCGGGAGGGACTGAGGGTGGGTTGCTTTTCTTCCAGTGCGACTGGGCCAGCAACTTCACTAAAAACGGACTCGACGACCTGATATGGACCATGAACTTTGGCACCGGTGCCAACATCGACAAGCAGTTCGAGCGCCTGAAGCAGTTGCGTCCCTATGCCCCGCTGATGTGCTCGGAGTTCTGGAGCGGATGGTTCGACAAATGGGGAGCACGCCATGAGACGCGTCCCGCCAAGGCCATGGTGGACGGAATCAGTGAAATGCTCTCCAAGAATATCTCCTTTTCGCTCTATATGACCCACGGCGGCACATCGTTCGGCCATTGGGCAGGAGCCAACAGCCCGGGATTTGCCCCCGACGTGACTTCCTACGACTACGACGCCCCCATCAACGAGTACGGCCAACCCACACCGAAATACTACGAACTCCGCGAGATGATGCAGAAGTACGCCGATACAAACACTCCCCCTCGGGGGAGTCGGAGGGGGGTCCTTCCTTCTGTTCCCAAGCCAGCCGCACCAATTATCACCATTCCGAAGTTCTCCCTGGAAAAGGTGATGCGCATCAGCGACTATCAGACGGCTCAGCGCCAGAGCCGCGATGTGCTCACGATGGAAGACATGGACTGCGGATGGGGTATGATAGAATACACCACAACGCTGCCGGAAGTCAAGGAGAAGAGCGTGCTGACACTCAACGACTGCCACGACTTTGCCCTGGTCTATCTGGGCGGGAAGTATATCGGAAAGATCGACCGCGTGAAGAATGAGAAGTCCATCGTGCTGCCGCCCGTGAAGAAAGGACAGGCGCTGAACATTCTGGTGGAAGCCATGGGACGCATCAACTTCGGACGCGCCATCAAGGATTTCAAGGGCATCACCAAGGAAGTGCTCCTGCAGGCTGAGATTGATGGCCATGAAATGACCTGGAACCTCAAGAACTGGAGCATCATCACCATGAGCGACGACTACGAAGCCATCAAGAAAGCGATGAGCCAGGGACACGATGACATGAAGTATCGCGAGACTATTTTCAGTGATGGCGGTTACTACAGAGGCGAGTTTACCCTGAAAAAAGTGGGCGATACCTTCCTGAACTTCGAGACATGGGGCAAGGGACAAGTATGGGTGAACGGTCATGCCATGGGACGCATCTGGAGCATCGGTCCGCAGCAGACGCTCTACGTGCCCGGTTGCTGGCTGAAAAAGGGCAAGAATGAGATCATTGTCCTCGACATTCTGGGGCCGAAAGCCCCCGTCGTATGGGGACAAGACAAGCCCGAACTCAACAAACTGCAACTGGAAAAGAGCAACAAGCACAACATCATCGGCGATAAGCCCGACCTGAACAGCAGTACGCCCGCAGCCAAAGGACAGCTGCCGAGTGGCAATGGCTGGCAGACCATTCGCTTCGCTTCTCCCCAGAAAGGCCGCTATCTGGCCATTCAATGTCTCTCAGCCCACGACGGCAAACCGCAGGCAGCCATTGCCGAAATCTATCTGCAGGGCACCGATGGCAAGCGGCTTTCGCGTGAGCCATGGTCCACGAAGTATGCCGACAGCGAGAACGATGACGGCAATCACACGGGCGACAAAGTGTTCGACCTTCAGGAAAGTACCTATTGGCAGACAGAGCGCTCGGCCGCAATGCCCCATCTGCTGGTCATCGACCTGGGCAGCGAGCAGACCGTCACCGCTCTTGAGTATCTCCCCCGTGCAGAGCAAGGCGCTCCAGGAAGCATCAAGGACTACGCCGTATATTTCTATTAATCGGTTTTCTATTTAGTCCAACTTTTCAGTCTGCTTCGTCCAAATAGTAGTCGCGAAGTATGAGAGCACCTCATGCTGTCCTTTCTTGCCGAACATCTTCAGGTCGGCCACCAGCATGAGCAACACTAACACATAGAAAACAATCCAGGCCCAAAGGGGCAATTCCATTAATTTCATGGGTGCAAAATTACATATAATCAGTGGTAACAACGCTGACAGTGTGATTACGTTATGGTTACATTTGGCTCAAAAGTGCAAGCATGTGGACTCTTTGATTCGTTCTATATCCGTTGAATGATACCATAAGAGACACTTGTAATTCCGGAGAGTTGCCGTAACCCACCACTAGAATCCTTCAATGCTTGCAATAGTTCATTCCGTTGCTCCTTAGGTCGTGTTCACAGGGGGTCCCCTGTGAACACGACCCCATGATCCCTGGAATCAAAAATCAGTCCCGCTGATTCTGCAGAACACATCTCCGCACTTTCGGCATAACCATATTGGCTTAACAAAGAACTAATGCAGACAAGTTCCTAGTGTTATTTCGGTGAAAGGGCTTTTTTTTTCATCGTAACAGTTCCTATACAGCAATATAGTATATTTCTAACGCGTTCTTTTCTCTAAATTTTGCAAGGTAAGTGCTCACTTCTTTTGTTTCTTGCGCAGCACCAACAATAATCATCTTATGGATGACATCCTCACACTCGAAAAATGCATAATCCAATATTTGACCCATTGCTTCTCTTACGCAACTTCGTGGATCCTTGCCTGTTTTTATTTCATAAATGTTAAACCCCTCTCCAGTTCTTACAACAACATCAATTTTCTTCGTTCCGATATGATTCTCTGTGCCAACGTTTTCTACACCGTATTGCTGACAGAGTTGATAAAAAAGCCTTCGCATCAGGTCGTTGTGAAGATGCTGGACTTTTACCATTTCCGGACTACAGGAACGAGAGTCTGCTTCTTCAGCTATGTGTAAACCTTGATTGAATTGAATCCTATTCGACGGAATCTCTCTAATCAAAATGTCATTGAGTCTCTTTATCCAGCCTTTCGGTTCGTCGTGCATGATTTTATAATACTCTTCCGCCTTGAACTTTTGTGGCGGGTTTAAGGATTTAATAAGCGATTGACGCTTGTTGTGCAGTTCATAATTTGTAAAATAATCAAAAATTCTATTTATACATTCCTCATATTTTTCTTTTCTTACGATAAACAACCATGTAGCCGTAGAAGTAAATGATACATTTTCAAAGATGATGGCATAATGGCCATTGTCAATATTTACTGTAAATAAAAAAACATCTTCTTGTATATTCTGCCTGACTTCATAAACTTTGATTGCGATTTTTTGATTTGGCATTCCTGCAAGGTAGTCAAGATAACAGTTCCTCAAAGACACTTCTTTACTAATTTGAGCCTGTGACGTCTTTCTGCATACCGCTAATGACGGCTTACGGTCGTTCTGAACCTCTTCCCACCATTCGCCTCGCTCGTCAATACTTTCATTGAGTACTCGAATATAACTACCTAAAGTATATTCTTGCGTTAAACTAATGACCCGCTGGCTATCATAAATAATTTCGATTCCCTTAGGGAATCTATCAGAAAAGTATTTATGTATAAGTCTCAGACAATGTAAAGAATTGTTATCAGCAACTTTTAGCGGTTTAATAGAAACGTCTTTCTTGCCTTGACGAATTATCCAAACGAGGTAATAATTATCATGAAACTCTACATTTTCTATCTCCAACCTTGTTTTTTGCTGTTGAAGCGGTTCCTTATTCGCAGCTTGTTTCAAAAAATCTATCCTATTTAATAGTTCACTGATATTAATATCAAATCTAAAAGTCTTTCCTGTTGTATCTATAATGACAGGAACCGACTGTGTTCTATTTAAAGACATTAACAGTCTCTTCTCACTTTTTGTAACATATGAACTAAATGTTTTACTCTTATAAACAACAATTGCCAGACTTCCAGAAAAGCTAATCCGAGAAAGAGGAATAGACAGATTAACCTCATTTACATTCTTCTCTGTTTTTTCTACTTTTTCAAGAATGCTATTTAAGGCATTTGAAAGATTCTGATTCAATTTCTTTGTATCTTTCTCTTTCTTCTTGCCTTTACGTTCTTTTTCTTTGCCTTGATAGATTTGTATCAATGAAGGCAAAATGTCTGATTCTACAAAATTGAAAGATCTTGTACGATAGTCAAGTTGAATTGTTGCCCTTATATTTTCGAATTTATCTCTAACCTTTTCATATTTAGCAGAAATCTGCTTATTCGGTAAAACGAATTTCTCACCATTTAACCAATAAATGATTTGATGTTTTGTAAAATCCAATTCACCTAATGAAACTTTAATCGAATTATCTTTTGTTGTATCTTCTTTTACATGCTTGGGCTCAAACTTATTTTGTTTTGTAAGTTGGAGTTTATTGTTTGAGACCGCAACATCAATTTTCCCATGAATCTCTAACCCAGAAGCATCATTTTTGTTCTTCCTTTTGATTTTATAGCTTTTATTCTCATTTATTTTTGAAAAAACAACACTTGCTCTTTTCTTAACTTCACTATCTTTCTGATATCTATTCTTCAAAGCATCATATTGCTCATCTGTTATTTTAGAATTTAGAGTTAGATTTTCAACAGTTCCTAAATCGGGTCTTCTGCTTAGAAAATTATAAACTGTATCTAGCCCTATATTGAGCGTTACTATTACTTTGTTTAATCTTACCCCCATATATTGATGTTTTATTTGCTTTGAAAGTCAATTACACATTAACAATCTAAATTCCATTCCTTGGCTGCACAACGATAGTAATTTTCTATTTCTTTATGGCTCATCCTAAGAATCACAGGGACAGGCATGAAGTGAACCCAGAAAGTTGGTACGACGTGTGGTACTATTCAAGGTAAAACTGAGGTACTCCACGTTCATTTTGGGATGCCCCCGAAAGAGACTCCATTGCTGACGGTTCATTTCAAACTGTTGCTCCATAGATTCTTGTTTAATGGATTGCACTGCTGAAGGCAAAAGTACAAACATATTTCCAAACAGCCAAATTATTAATGCAATAAATGTTCTGAGAACTGAATTATGATACATTCTTGGATGTATGGAAGTGGTATTTTCAAAGTGTTTCAGGAAACAAAAAAACTTCACCGTACGGCATAACTCGTTTGATGACAGGGTGTTACGGTGAAGGGTAAAAAAAGGGGGGGACCCACCCCGCCCTCCCTGCTTAGGGAGGGTGCTGTTTAGGGAGGGAGCCTTGCAATCGTGCATTCGTAAATGTGTCACTTACGTTTCGTAAATGATAGAGTTACGTCTTGTAAATGATACATTTAGACTTCATATTTCTATGTCACTGGATAGTCAATCATAGCGACTACAAAGTAAATTAGTTTGTACTTCAATTAAAGTCTAATTGACCTCCGAATAATGCTTATTTGAGGAACAAAGTAAATTAGTTTGTAGTCCGACTTTTGTTATTCGTACTCAAATTCCACAAATTTTATTACTTCATCTTGCTGCGGTTACAATATTTTTCATTACCTTTGTATTCAAAACCTGACAATCCAAGACAAAATAGTTGAAGCAAATAGCATTCCGACCTAATTCAATGGCAAAATCCGCAAAAAACATACTAACCTTGAATCACGCCAATGATTTCGACGATCTTGATTGTAGGCATAAACTTTACAAACGAATAGCAGTATGGAAGAAAATGCAATTATGTTATACAGACCTGCAGCTGAAATAATAAAAACGGCAATCTTGCAGGGGCAGTACGAAGCAGCTAAAGGTGTGAACCGCATACAGTTGGCAGTCTATTTCGGCATTGGCAAGTTTGTGTCTCAGAACACGCGCAAGGGAGTTTGGGGCACTGGAGCCTTGGAGTCTATCAGCCAGATATTACGAAAAGAACTTCCAGGATTAAAAGGGTATTCTGCGTCAAGTATGAAAAATATGCGGAAGTTCTACGAGAATTGGCAAATGCTTGACCCAAATTCATCGGTCACGACCGACGAAAATAATTCGGCAAGTGTACTTGTCGAAATGGAATCTGACAAATCGGCAAGCGCAATTGCCGAATTGCAAAACCATGAAATAGACATCTACCAATCTATACGAATTCCTGAAATCAAGAATTTTCCAGCTGAAGACTTCTTTAGAGTCCCTTTCACACAACATATACGTATTATCGAAGGGGTAAAAGATTTAGATGCTCAGTATTATTATATACATCGTGTTGCAGAAGAGAACCTTACTGAAAAGGAAGTCATACGGCTTATAAACTCCAATGCCTATGATCATCGAGACTCAATACCCAGTAACTTCAAGAGTACAATTCCACAAGCTGAATTGGCTCGCAAAGCTGTAATGATGTTCAAAGATTCTTATCTGCTAGACTTTATCAATGTAGAACAGATTGGAGAGCGTCAAGCTATTGATGTAGACGAGAGAGTGGTGGAACAACAAATTGTGGAAAATGTCAAACAGTTCATCATGACCTTTGGGCGTGATTTTACTTTTGTTGGTAATCAGTATCACTTGGAAGTTTACGGCGTAGAACATTTCCCTGACTTGCTGTTCTTCAATCGCGAGTTGAATGCGCTTGTAGTCGTTGAGCTGAAGACTGGCGAGTTCAAGACTTCCTATCTGGGCCAGTTGATGGGATACCTTTCTATACTTGATGCCAAAGTAAAGAAGCCACATGAGAACTCTGCAATAGGAATCGTTCTCTGCAAAGAAGCAAATCGTGAGTTCGTAGAGTTTGTCATCCGTGACTATAATAAGCCTATGGGAGTAGCTACCTACAAAACCACTACTGATATGCCTGAAGAGTTACGCAAGACTCTACCAGACATTGAGGAGTTGAAGAAACTATTGTAGAGATCGTTGTGTAATTTCGCCATTATAGAGAACGACAATGCTCACAGGGAAACAGAACCCCTGTGAGCATTCTTTTTGCAAACTATTCACTGCAACCACCTGTCAACCAATTGGTTGAAGCAAACGGTGAAGGTTTTTAAAGTGGCGTGAAGCGCAGACGAAGAGTGTGCGGACGCTGGGGAATGGCATACTTGGTGAGTACACCGGGGCCGCAGGAACTGTTGCCTAAACCCATCACGGCACAATCGAGATTCAGCCATACGCAGTCTTCTTCCTTCAACTCATAGTCGTGGGTGGCATTATAGAGCTGCTGCACGCTGTAAGGGAGAGCGGAGAAAGAGAACCCCCCCTCCAAACCTCCCCGAGGGGAGGCTTCTGATTCTATGAGCCAGCCGTGGCCTTTATCGTCAGTGATTTTTAGCCATTGCACATCGTCGTGGTTGCCGGAATCCTGGGGACGCGGATAGTGCACGTATTGTTCGCTGACAGTGCTCTTATAGATGTCCACGAGGGCTGAGGCGTGGCGGTCGGGATAGTTGTCCCAGGGGCCGCGGCCCAGATACTCTATGTTCTTCAACTCTTTGGGGAGTTTTAGGGTGATGCCTAAACAGGGGAGCGGGGGGAGCTGGCCTTCGGGAGTAAATGAGAAGACCCCCTCCAAACCTCCCCGAGGGGAGGCTTCTGTGATTGAGACGGTCATCCGTATCTGGCCGTTAGCGGTCTTGTAGATGTGGGTAGAGTCGTTGACGATGCTGTCGCGGAGATTGTCAAGACCTTGCTGCTTCCAGTCTTTGGCTATCCAGTTGCCGAAACCGCGGTCGTTGTCGGTGGGGGCGCGGAAAGCATGGAGAGAGACCCACCCCTGCCCTCCCTGTTTAGGGAGGGGGTATTTAACGGTTGAGGCAGAAGCTTTGGGGCGTTTGGCCTTGGGGGCTGTTTCGTCGACAAATTGGGTGCGGGCTATGACGTGACCTTTGGGGGCCCAAGGGGTGGCTTCCTTCAGGGAGGCTGTGACGTAAAGATAGCCATTGCGCTTTTCTTCCTTGACCGTAATGGTGTTGAGGTCGAAATGGGGGTCGTGCTTCTTCACTTCCACCTTGCCCTTATTCAGCTTGAACCAGATGGGGGCATAGACCTGCTTCACTTCTTCGTATTTGGGCGTGGTGTTGCGGTAGGAATCCACAATGCCCTTGATGCAGAAGGCTTTCAGGTTGGGATAGTCGCCAAAGTCGCCGCCGTAGGCGATATAAGAAACCACCTCCAACCTCCCCGAGGGGAGGCTTGCTGAACTCCCCTCCCTCGGGAGGGGTTGGGGGAGGGGTTGTTGGGCCTCTATTCCCTCGTCGGCCCATTCCCAGATGAAGCCGCCGAGCATGCGGGGATGGGAGTAGATTTCATCCCAATATTCCTGGAAATTGCCAAGGGCGTTGCCCATGGCATGGGCGTATTCGGAGGTGAGCACGGGGCGATTGTCCATGGTGTCGCGGGCTATCGATAGCAGTCGCTCCCAACGGGCATTCTCCGGACGCTCCATATTATTGTCGGCTACGCCGGGGTTGAGGTATTCATCCTGCGTGCGGGGATAGAAACGGGAAATAACATCGACGGATGAGGGATCGGGGACCCACCCCTGCCCCTCCCGAAGGGAGGGAGTGCTTGAGCCTTGTGCTCCTTCGTAGTGTACGGGGCGCGTGGGATCGTATTCATGGGTCCATGCGGCGGTGAGGGCGAAGTTGGTGCCCCACCCTGCCTCGTTGCCGAGGCTCCAGAAGATGACCGACGGATGATTGCGGTCGCGAATGACAAGGCGCTGCATACGGTCTATCCAGGCGGCAGCCCACGTGGGATCGCTGGCCAGACGACCACGCAGCCCATGTTCTTCAAGGTCGGCTTCGTCCATCACATAGAGTCCGAGAGAATCGCAGAGTTCATACCATCGCTCGCAGTTGGGATAATGACAGGTGCGCACGGCATTGATATTGGCCTGTTTCATCAGGCGGATGTCGCGGAGCATCAGTTCTTCGGTCATCACCTTACCCGACTTGGGGTCCATCTCATGGCGGTTCACACCACGAAGGCGCGTGGGAATGCCGTTGACGAGCAACTGTCCATCCTTGATTTCCACCTGACGGAAGCCCACTTTGGTGATGATACGCTGAACGGTCTGGTCGAGAGAGTCCTTGAGCAGGAGTTCGAGTGTATAGAGATGTGGCGTTTCGGCTGTCCATTTCAGCGGGTTCTTGACCGTTGCGCTGAGCCATCCCCACTTGGGATAGCCGCGCTGGGGTGTGCGGTCGTTGAGGATTGCGCCCTTGGCGTCGAGGTTGAGAATAGACCCACCCTCCGCCCTCCCTATAAGGGAGGGAACAGACCCACCCCGGCCCTCCCTGCTTAGGGAGGGAGCTATTATTTGCTGGCCGTCGGGGGCGTAGAGGGCGGCTGTCACGTAATAACCTTCGCCTCGCTGACCTTCGCTAACGGATAGTTCGGGATGAATGATGAGCTGGGCATCGCGGTAATTCTTGTCGAGAATGGTGCGCACACCGAAGTCGCGTATGCGGATTTTTTCGGTGGCATAGAGATAGATACCGCGATGGATACCCGCCAGTCGCCATTGGTCCTGATCTTCAAGATAGGAACCGTCGGAGTATTTCAGGACTTCGAGGACAATGTGATTGACCCCCTCCAAACCTCCCCGAGGGGAGGCTTTCTGAACTCCCCTCCCTCGGGAGGGGTTGGGGGTGGGGTTGATATAGGGAGTGATACGAAATTCGGCGGGTTCCATGGATCCCTGGCTATAGCCCACGCGCTGACCGTTGACCCATACGTAGAAGGCGCTGCTGACGGAACCGAAATGGATATAGACTTCTTTGTCTTTCCATGCTTCGGGGATGGTAAACGTGCGGCGATAGACACCCGTGGGATTGCGCTCCACGTAGGCCGTGTAACGCTCCTTGGGCGTGGTCATCACGTAGGGCGGATTAATCTTGAACGTGTAACCGCTGCTGCTATAGATGGGTGTGCCGTAGCCGTTCATCTCCCAGTCGGCAGGCACGGGGAAGGTTTTCCACGAACTATCGTTGAAGTCGGGCTGCCAGAAGCCGTCAGGCTGCTCATCGGGCGTCAGAGTCCAATTGAACTTCCATTCGCCGTTGAGGGAGATTTCACCCGCATGATGGAAATCTGCACGTGCCGGTTCGCGGTTGATCTGCAGGATGCTTTGGTCTTCCCAGTCGTGATGGGGAGAAGCCCCCTCCATACCTCCCCCGAAGGGGGAGGCTGCAACACTAAAGCTTACACCTAACACCCAACAACAAACACCCAGCACCAAGCGTCTAACACCTAACACCCAACACCCAACACCTAATATTAATCTATTCATTCTATCGTCAGTTTATCAAATATCATATCTTTTAATCCTTCACCCGTGAGCACCACATGGTAGCGGCCGGCATTGGTCATCGTGCCGGTTGTGATGCTGGTCATCTTCCGTTTCGACTTCTTCTGCTGCGTCTGCAAGAAGGTGATGTCATCATCGGTATAAGCCACTCCGTTCTGGTCGGTAATCTTCACGTGGAGCCGCCGCGGAGCCTCGGGATTGTAATAGCGGAAGCGCAAGGCATAGACCTTGGCAACACCCACCTGATAATCCCATACTATACTGTCGGCACTGACCGTTCCCTCAACCTGCAGGGCAGGCGAAGATTTGGGAGGCAGCAGGGAATCGGGGGTGACGATGAGGGTGTCACGATTGAGGGATTCCCAGAGAGAACCCATGCGACCCCCCTCCGACTCCCCCGAGGGGGAGAGACCGAAGCCTCCCCTCGGGGAGGTTGGGTGGGGGTCTCCTATAGCTATTGCCGAGATGATGGCCTGGCCGGCTTTCACCTTGGGGAAATGGATTTTGATTTCGTTTCCTTTATTGCGGATGTTCACCGTGCGCTTGTAGGGATGACCATAGTGTGACTGCGCCCAGATGTCGAGATCATGAATCACCGTCGAGTCGTTGACAGCCACATCAAAGATGCGGAAGCCCTCAGCATCGGGCATCCGATACCACGGTTCGGTGAAATAGAGTTCCACGGTGTAATCACCGGGAGCTGCCGGGAAACGGAAACTCAGTTCATGGCGACCGAAACGGCTGGTGCGGAAGACAGAGGGGAGAGAGTCGTTGACCGTCTGCGATGCCTGATAGGGAGAGAGCAGTTTGTAGCCATCTTTCATAAAGCGCTCTGCCCATGAGTGGCTCCACTGGGTGTTATCCTGCATCCAGGTGTTGCCATGACTGTCGGTATAGGCATCGCCGCCGCAATTGAGGCGGTAGAGGTAGTTAAGGCCTGGAGTGGGAGCAAGTGCGGCGTCGGCTTGTTGCTGTGATACAGCAACATACGGAACGGGGGCGGAGGCGGGATGATAGTGGCGCTGATAGGCATAGTAGGCATCCACGGGCTGATCCCATGGAGTGATCAGGCCTTTATAATTGAACGGGCCCACCTTGTCCACCCGGCGCAAAGCTTCATCGGGCTGACGGCGACCGGGATTATCGTGACTGTTCAAGAGCCAAAGGAACTGTCCGCACACGCTGTCGCGGGCACTTTCGGCCAGTTTCACTTTCTTCAGCAGCAGGGCTGTATGGGCTTCTTCGCTATAGCCTTTGTCCGTATGATTGCCCAACGTGCGCCAGGCACCGTACTCGCCATTGAGAAGTTGGTCGGGCTGCTTCAGTTCGTTGGCATAGTTGTCAATATTGCCACCATAGGTGCCGCTCCAGTTCTGCACCACGTTCCAATCGGTGCCTTCACCACCGTTGCAGGTAGTGACCAGACGCTGCGTGCCACAGGTGGGATCCATGTCGCGGATAATCTGTGCACATTCTTCGGCAAAGTCTTTCGGCAGCGTACTCTCATTCTGCAATCCCCAGAGGATGTTCGACGGATTGTTGCGCCGTTCCTTCACCCACTGGATGAGATGGCGCTTGAAAGAACTGCGGAACTGGCGCGTGTCGTACCAGATATGGGCAGAGAACTGCGGCCACCAGAGGATACCCTCGAGATCGAACAGTTCCTGATAGTGCAGGTTGTGGGGCTGATGGGCATCGCGGAAAGCATTGAAACCAAGGTCGCGCACCATCTTCACACGAGCCTCAATCTGTTCGTTGCTGAAAGCATGGCTCTGTCCGAACTCATGTTCGTATTCACAGACGCCGTTGATCAGCACCGGCTTGCCATTGAGGAAAAAGCGTTTGTCGCCGTCTTTGCGTCCCAAAGGCCAGGAAATGGTGCGGAATCCGAAGTCGGTGTGGGTGCTTTCGGTGGCCTTTCCATCACGCTTGATAATCGTATTCACGTCATAGAGATAAGGACGTTCCAACGACCATAGCTGCGGATCCTTGACCTGCGAAATCTGACGGACGGTGCGCAGTTCGCCCGGTGCCAGCGTAATGGCATCAGCCGTGAGGCGCAACACCTGCTTGCCGCTCTTGTCGCAGAGTTTGTTCACCAACTGGATGGTGGCCGGCTTACGGCCATAGTTCTTGATTTCGGTCTCCACATAGAAGGAATCCGTGTTCCATACATGTACGCCGAAAGGCTCAATGCGCACCTCATCGGTCACTTCAAGCGTGACGGGCCGGAAGATGCCAAAAGCCTGCGACCCTTCGGAGAAGCCCCATTCGGAAGAGCATCCGCCGCACACCCAGGGCATGTCGGTGATCTTCTCGGGATGGGAAATCGTCATCTTCAGTTCATTTTCTTCAGCTATATAACGGGTAACGTTGACGGTCTCCACCGTGCGGCCAATGTCGAACCGGCCCACATGGTGACCATTCAGGGTGATATCGGCATAGGTACCCACACCTTCCAGACGGAGGAAATACTGTTTCCCGGGCACAACAGCCGGCAGGGAGAACACTTTCCTGACATTGCATATCCCATGGAGATTGCCATGCTCTTTCTGTAGGGCACCATAATAGTCGTCAAGATTGAAGGGCACGTCGCGGCGGAAAGTCTTGCCGTCGAAGGTCACCTCCCAATCATCATTCAACGAAATGTTCTGCCGATGACCCGTAGGTTCGGGAACAGGGAAACTGACCTCGCTCTTTCCCACAAAACGGTTGGTAGCCACGGCAATGCCGCGCTGACCACTGTTGTTCACGGCACAATAGAAATGATACACCGTGTCGTTCCAGTTCACCACATAACTCTTATGGGCAAACATCTCGTCGTAGGGTTTGGAGGGGATAATCAGATCCGGACCCGTCCAGTCTTGCCAGTGCACGAGGTCGCGACTCACGGCGAAGGTGTTGAAGGCGTTGTATTCGCGGGTGGGATTATAGGCAGAGAAATAGAACATGACAAAGACGGGAGCCTTTGACTTACGGCCAAACATCGAGGCGGGCATCTGCACGATCTGCGCATCGCCCGTGATGGTGCCGTCGGTGTCGTGCGCAAAAACCGGATTTCCCTTATAGCGTTTCCAATGCTGCAAGTCCTTACTCAGCGCAATACCGATGCGCTCGCCTTTGGGATGAGTGGCATCCTTGCCGCCAGCATTGTAGTACATCACGTAGGGATAGCCGAAATATTTCTTGGGCATGCGGTAGATGGTGCTCTTGTATTGGGTGAGCTGTTCCCACCACTGGGCTTCCTTCTCGTCATAGGAAAGAATCGGTTTCTCCTGACATTGCCAAGGCGTGATGGCGGTCAGTTGGCCAGTATGGGCAAGTCCGATGCTGAGGGGAGCATTCACCGCCTCATAACCCGTTCCCGGGCCACCGATATAGGTCATCCAATACTGATTCTTGTACGACTGTATCTCATAACTTCCGCCCCACTGATAGTCAATCAATGCCGGAAAACCGCCGCGCTGATTCTTATCCCAGGCTTCTCCTTCGGGGAAGGCAAGTGCACGCCCCAGCGTAGTCCAATGCAGCAAGTCGGGGCTGGTGGCTATCCACGTCTCGTAGCCACGCCCGTCGGTTCCCTCCTTACCATCGTAGCAGACATAAGTCATATACCACCGTCCGTCGTGACGAAACACCGTAGGACAGTCGTACTTATGATAATTATCAGTAGGAGCCACCACCAGTCCGTATTTATAGGGTGTCTTCACGGCCTCGTAGATTTGCTCCATCTGTTTCTGCGTAATCTGAGCTGAAGCAGCAAGGGGGAGAAGGAGAAGAAGACCCACCCCCACCCTCCCTATGAGGGAGGGAGTTATTACCTTAAGCAACCGTTTTATTCGATTCTTTATTGAATGATCTTTCATATTATAATCTTATTATAGAGTAATTACTCCCTCCCTATAGGGAGGGCAGGGGTGGGTCTCTAGTGTGGGTCTTTTTTTCTACTTCATAAACAACCAATCAACCTCATCACCAGCACCCTTGAGTGCGGCATCGCGCGGCTTGATGGTGTCTGAAGTAAAGCCTAAGACCATGATGATGCCACGGGGAAGATTCAGCTTATGATGACCTGCCCCAAGATGATAGGCATGGATATTGCACGGCGGCATCTGCTTCAGGGCTATGGCATTGGTGAGCACAGGCTCGGCCTGGCCATACTCATTGCCGGTGGCATCGATCTCCAACTTTGGCGGACGCGCCCATTTCTTGTCGTCATCCTGGAAGAAGCCGACGAGCAACTGCACCGGTTCGCTGCATTCAAACTCCACGGTTGTGCCCACGATGCGCGTTGAATCGCGGTTCAGTACCAGCGCCTGCAAGCCTTTCAGTTCGGGAGCCAGGGTATCGACGGGGGTATCCTCGCGCTTCTCGAAGAGCACTGCACCTTCGTCGAGCACAGTTGTCTGCGCGGGCGAAATCAAGCGCGCCTTGGCCGGACGGGCGGCACGGATCGGCACATTGTTAGCCACTTTGGGAGATTTCAACTGGGCAATGTTCAGTTTCAGCGCCTCCAATTCCTCTTCATAGACGGGGAGCATGTCGGTCCAGGTCTTGAAGTTGCCGTTGTCGCCACCCACGGGAATGCGGCGTTGTGCCGTCTGCATGGAATTGGCATAATGGTAAGTCTCAGCCGTGATGGCAGCCAGCTTGCGCCAGTTTTCCATACTCATTTCGAGCAATGGAACGGCAGCCTCCAGATATTCCACGTTTTTGCTCCATTTGTAGTTGAGCACCTGCTGGGCTGCCAGCACTTTGGCGCGGAACGAACGGGCAAACAGGTCGTAGCACCGCATGTCGTTCTGCAGGCGCAGGAACTCATGACTGTGGCGGGTGACACCATTCACTGCCGAAATAGCAGCCAGTGCTTTCTCACTATGAGCCACACACTGGTTGACAATATCCAAGGGCAGTTCGCCCTCGTGCTGCTGGTGTTTCCACTCTTTCTCCACATACTCAATGAGTTTCTCGCCTTTCGGACCACAACTCTCGTAGAAACCGGGATAGATAGTATATTTATAAGGATTCACCAATTCACTCATCTTCATACCCAGCAGGAGCGTCTGACGGTTACCTTCGGTGATTCCGAAACGGCGAAGCAACTTCGGCGCTATCTCTCCGCTCTCGTCGTAAGCCTCCAACAACCGGCTGGCATCGTCGTGACCGATTCCATAATAGAGAGAGAGCTGCTGCAGCCAGTAGTCACGGTCTTCACCGCGGTTGCAGTTCCAGGCATAGCGTCCCCATACCTTGTACCACATCCAGTCGCGATCAATCTGCAACTGGCGGCTGCCGTCGGCAAGTTTGTCGGCGGTATAGGGCCAGTCCCAATAGCTGGCCTGCGGATAGAGATGGAGACCTTTGGAATGATGGACGCGGTGCATGGCCTGCACGGTTTTCAGCGTAAAGGCCGGCGACGACCATCGCCAAGGCTCCAGGTTGGCCAGGATATGCACATTGTCGATATGCACGGGTGCAGCGGCAGCCAGCTGCTGGTGGGTCTCTCCCCACGGACCACCGGGCTCGTAGGTGGTCAGCGATTCACCCGTGTATTTCGACATGGTATAGATATTGGGATAGAGCGGCAGCGATTCCTTCAGCACCAGCGGGCCGTCGGTGTCGTGAGAACGCAGGATGATGGGCGGCTCGTCGGTTCGGCCCGAAGCCTTCAGTCCGTCCTTGATTCCCGGAATAATGGTTTCCTTCATCCATTTCACATCATCATCAATAGTAGCCATGGCCTCACCGAGACAGACCAGGAAGCCCACCTTCGGGTATTTCTGCACGAACGCAGCTATCGACTTGCGGGTGTAGTCGCTGATGAGCGGCGTGATAGGTCGGTTACGATCCTGCGTCTTCAGTCCGTAGTGGTCGGCAAAGGGTTTCGAGAGAATGATATTATAGAACATCTGAATGACACGGATACCACGACGGTCAGCCTCCTCAACAAGAAACGAGAACATATCCTGATTCTTCTGCATCGTGGCATCGTCAACCTCTGGTGCGAAAGGATAGTCGTCGAGCTTCACCAGCGAGGCAAAGGGATGACCGTTCCAGAGATACACCGTGTTCATATTGTCGGCAGCCAGCATGTCGAGGTACTTGATCCAGAGGGCTTTGTCGTAGAACCATGGGAAATTCTCCGGCGTGTAAGGGTATTCATAGACCCGATGGCCGGGCAGATAGACCGTCTTCTGCAAACCCACACAGGCTCCGCGGAGCACCATCTCCGGAGCTTCGGTGATCGTGGTGAGTCCATCGTAGGAACGGTTCATCAGATAGTATTCCTTTAGGCGGTTTACGCCGTAGATCACGCCGGGGCCGTCATTTCCCGTGACGGTAATCTTGCGGCCCTTCCTTTCGATGGTAAAACCTTCGGCAGGAGCAGCCTTAGCGGCTACACGGAGGGTGATGGTGTACTTGCCGTCAAGTGCTTTCAGCAACGAAGCGGCATATTCTGTCTGAGGCATTTGGCTTCCCTTCTCTACCTTGATTTTGGCCGAGACAGAGAGGCAACAGGCTAATAGTAATATAGATAGATTTAGTTTCATATTTCAGAAAGTATAAGTTAATTCTTTTCCAACAGGGATTTCGATTCGCTTACCATCGATGAGCAGCGTGCCCTTGCCACCGTCGCTCCTGACGGTAACACGCTGGTCGTCTATCTTGACACTGATTTTCCCGAACGGCGTGGGCACTTCGCCCTCCATCCATTTCAATCCACCGAGCACCGGACATACCTCATACTCAGCATAGCCGGGCTTCACGGGCTTCACGCCTAAGTAATACTTGCCCAGCAGATAGACGGGCGAGGCTCCCCAGGCATGGCAGAGACTCTTGCCGTAGGGCCGGCCATACATGGCCAGATGCTGACGGCCCGATTCCTCTGGGTTGTATTTCTCCCAGAACGAGGTGGCTCCTTCGCGGAGCATTCCGCCCCAGTAAGCCTTCATTTCGTGTAGCACTTCGCCCTGAAGTCCCATCTCGCAGAGAGCTGCCAGTTCGTAGAACCGCATATAGGGGGTGGTGATGGCCGGTATATCCTTATTGAGCATCACGCTTTGCAAGATTTGCTGCTTCTCATCGTCAGCTACAAAGTCATAGAGGATGGCAAACATATTGGGGAATTTCGTGACCTGAGGATTCAGCTGTCCCTCTTCCACGGCATGCAGGAACGCTTTCTTCTGCTCATTCCAGAAGAGCGTCATCACCTTCTCACGAAGGGCATCAGCCTGCCGGGCATACTGTCGCGTCAGATCATTGCAGATCTCAGCACAGCGCGCCATTGTCTCCAACGCTTTGCAGAACAGAATCTGTTCGAAAGCCAACACGCCGCGCTTATGCATGGGGAAATCCACCCAGTCCACAAAGATCCAGTCGTCGGGCTGTCCCTCGGCCATGCCGTCGGCATTGGTCCTGCCCAGACAGTAGTCCATCAGCGTTTTCATACGCGGATACATCTCACGCACGAAAGCCTCATCGCCGGAGTATTCGTAGTAGTCCAGTATCGACTTGAACCAATAGAACGTGTAGTCCATGATGGTATTCACGTGGGCTGTCACAGGATCCTTGCCGCGCAACTGGCGGATGGTGCGCTTCACGCAGTCCAGGTCATAGCGCAGGTAGTAGTTCATCAGGTACGACTGAATGGCATCGCCGCTCCAGGTCCAGCGGTCGCGCTTGATGCCATCCATAAAGAACTCGCGGGTGGTGAGGTCCATCGTATAGGCACTCACTTCCCAGATACGGTTCAGTTCTTCATCATTGCAACGGAACGAACCGCTTTTCTCTTCATCAAAAGGCGCATATTCGTAATCCATCAGCACCTCCTCATAAGAGGCATCCTGCTCTTTTTCGATATAGACATAGCGGAAAGCCTTGCTTTCCAATTCCCCTCCCTCGCACAGCACGTCAAGGGTTTCGCAGTGTTCCTTGTCCAATGCCTCTTCGGCACTTTCTCCATAATAGATATGGACGCGTCCTTTCAGTCCTTTCACTTTCAGATAGCCGAAAGTTTCCTTGCCGAAATCATAGAGGGTGCCTTGGGTTGTCATAGTATGACAACAGACGGGACGGTGCTCCTTGCGCTGAAGACGGAACTTTGAAGGGGGTGTTCCGATGCTGTTGAAGTTCCAGCTACCGGCCGGCATATAGATGCCCGAACCATGGGCCACGCCGTTCTCGTCAATCCATATCTTATCCTCATAAGTGGCCAGCCACGACGAATCGGTGTGAATCGTGTCGCCCTCCACGAAGAGCGACGGCGGTGTGGCCTGATTCCATACCTTGAAATTGAGCCGGTGCTCACCGGCGGGAATCTCAAACTGCTGCGGCTCGCCAAACTGCAACTTGCCGTCGAGCATGAAATTGAAACGGCCTTCGGCAGCAATCACGACGGCTTCCGCATGAGCCAAGTTGACCACCGTGGAAAATTCCACCGTGGCCCAGGGTGAGTCCTGCTTCCAGAACGGCGGGAACATCGCGCCCCTTTCCGTCCGCCGGTTGTTGAAACGGTTGCCTAACCATATTTCCCAGTCACCGGGATACCAAATCCAAGTGGCATGATTATTTCCGTCCTGCATTGTCTTTGATTTGATTGTTTACTTGTGGTCCGTTATTCTCCCACACGTTACCAGGACCGTTAGCATTCTTCAGGAACTTTTCCGTGGGTGTCCAGTTGTCGCGCAGGGTAATGTTCGACGATCCTTCGTCGGTATAGAGATAGAACCAATGGTTCGGGTCGTGTACATAAGAGGGAGTTGCAATATCACGCACCACATTCTCGCTGATGAGGGTGCCAGGCTGGTTGCCAAGCGTATAGATGCCGGCACAGTCGTACATGTGGTTGGCATAATTATATATAAGGTTCGCATGCACCTTATTGTCTTTCATGCAGACAAGGTCGCGGTTCCATCCCCAGCCGAGGGAAATACCCGTATAGGATACATCGTGGATGGTGTTGTGGTCGATGGTGATGCCCGACACATAACCAGCACAGATGGCTACACAGCCCCAGTCTTCATTGCTTATATCATAGAATTCCGACTGTTCTACGGTCTGGCCCGTGCATACCTCGCGGAAGTCGGTGGGCTGATAGGGCAGATGGGTTTCCAAACCTTCGGGTGAGAACGAGCCGCACACATAGCCGTTCATGGCAATATCCGTAAACGTGCAGTGGGTCGTCGTGCCACGACGACATGCAACAACATAATCCAAGCCGGAGCCGCCGAGGTGCTCGAAGCGGCAGCCTTCGAAGTTGCAGTCTTCTGTGTAGCGCAGTTCCACGGCGGCATCGGCACGTCCCAGCCATCCCTGGTTGTCAAGTTTGTGATTGTTGGGACGGTCAATCTGCGGACGCAGTTTGTAGGCTTCCTTCAGATACATGCCGGCTTGCAGGGGCACGTGTCCTTTCTCTGAGGGACGCATCCATGTGGTATGCGAGAACCGGATGCCTTTCATCGTGATATTACGTACTGGATGCTCGGCAGTGCCGATGAATTCCACCAGCGTTTCCACTACGGGCACTATCGCCTCGCGGATGGCCTCCCCTTCCCTCGGCATGTAATACACCTTATGCTCGCGGATGTCGTGATACCACTCCCCAGGTTCATCCAAAAGTTCCTTGGCATTTGTCAGATAAAAGGGAGAGGGATGCTTCGTATCAGGCGTCATCGGAGAGGGCCAAGGATGTTCAAACTGCAGTCTGTCCTCTGGTTGATGGAAGCGAACAGCCGCGGAATCGCCCTGTGGGGTAATGCTCTTGATGCGCAGGTTGGAGGTGCACCACATTTCGTGCAGCACCATTTCGGCGTATGGAGCCTTCAGAATTTTCTCCACCGCTTTCCTGGGAACCCACAGCACATGGTTCTTCTTGTCGTAAGTACGGATGCGGTTCATCTGCTCGAAATCACTGACATCGCGCGCCCTGACGGCTTTCTGTCCGTTCACCCACAACTGACGGAAGTCAACTGGACGCCCGTTGAAGTCGGGCACATCGGCCACCACCATTTTACCCTGACGTTTCCAACCGGTAATCTTCATTCCGCCACTGATGACGGCATCCTTTCCCTCGATGGTCAGTCCGCTGTCTTCAGGACGGAGCCGCAGGGGTTCATAGAGATAATAGGTACCAGCCTGTAGGAAGATAGTCACTTCGGTGGCTTTTCCCAGTCGTCGCATCTCACGTGCCTTGCGAACGGCTTCCGTCAGCGACGAGTCGGGAGTGATACGGATTTCTGCCGCATGGATGTTCATGCAGCAGAAGAGAGCGATGATGCCGAGTAGTCTGTTCATGTTCTTATCGGGCTAAGTTCAACCACAGACTCATGTCCTGAATACCACGGTTGTCCCAGGCATAATAGGGAATGAGACGTATGCGTACTTTCCGGCTGGCTGGTTTCGACAACTCGCGGTAGAGTGTCTGGTTATCCCAAGTCTTGTCGTTTGCCACGATGGCATCGCCCTCGAGTGCTGTAAAGGAATGTCCTTCGATGGTCATGGGCACTTCCTTCAGCTGAATGTCGGTAGGCAGGGCAATGTCGCTGATGCGGTAGTCGCCCTGAATATCCTGTCCTTCCAGACAATAGACGATGGGACCGCGCATGACGGCGACCTGGTTTTTGGCCTCCTCGACCAGCGGGTTAGCCTCAACGAGACGGGGACGCATGTCGAGACTGAGTTCTATAACGTCGCCCTTCTTCCATTTGCGGGTGATACGGAGGTCGGCATTCTCGCCATTCACCTTTACCGTATATTTGTCACACCAGTTGGGCTTATGAAGCTGGATGGTCTGCAGGTTCTTTGCCTTCTTCACGGTAAGCGTTATCTTTCCGTCCCAAGGGTAGTCGGTCTGCTGTTCTATCACGAGGTCTTTCGTGGTCAGGGTGTTGTTGCCATAGAGGTTCACCCACAGCACGTTCCCCGACAATGCGTATGCATACTCCTGTGCCTGACAGAGGGTGCGCAGGGTGTTAGGCGGACAGCAGAAGCACGTGATGTAATGCTGGCGGTGCTTGGGCCAGCGCATGGTGTAGGGGAATTCCTTTGTTCGGCGCAGCGCCTCCGTATAGAAGAAGTCCTTACCATCAATGGAAATACCTGAGAGGATACCATTGTAGAGTTCGTTCTCAATGTTGTCGATATATTTTGCATCACCCGTTGTCTGGAACATGCGCCATGAGAACAGCATCATACCAATCTGGGCACATATCTCGTTGTGGGCAGCCTCCTGCGGCAACTGGAACTGTCGGCCGTAGGCCTGGTGAATCTGCTGGATGGAAGGCTGGTTGTAGGTGGTGCCGTCGGGCGAAACGCCGTCGTAGAGCGCACCGCATCCGCCCATGATATAGATCTTGTGCTGGATGATGTCATCCCAGATGGCCGAGAGATTCTTCATCAGTTGTGCCTCGCCGGTCTCTGCATAGAGGTCGGCTACACCGGCATAGAGGTAGTTGGCACGCACGGCATGTCCCATGGCCTCATACTGCTCGCGGAACTTATGACGGTCCTGATTGTGGTCTTCGCCGTTCTCCACGCTGTCGCGGATGGCGATAAGTCCCTTGGCCAGGGTGAGATATTTCGCATCTCCCGTCTCACGGTACATCTCAGCGGCACCCATATAGTGACTGGGACAGATGGCATTGCGCGAGAGTTCGGCCGCGTCGTTGGTCAGGAAGTTGTAGAGGAAGTCGACAGCCTTCTTGCCACAATCGAACAGGGTGGTCTTGCCGGTGGCACGCTTATGGATGATACCGGCTGTGATAAGGTGACCGAGGTTGTAGGTCTCAAAGTTGAGACGCGAGGCAAAGGCGTGTTTCTGGTCCTTGCCAATCTCGATGCCTGCCGCATTCTCGGTGTTGGCATGCGAATCGATGCCGGCATTGCGCTCCGAGATAACCACCGGCGTATGGATGTAACCGTCGGCGCGCTGGGCCAGTGCCACCTGCTCGATGAACTTGTCCATCAGGGCGTCGAGTTTCGGGTCTTTGGTGATGGCATACACCGTAGCACATGCTTCCAACCACTTGTACATATCACCGTCGTGGAAGGGAGGACCGTGGTGCTTGCCCTTCACCGTGCCTGCGGCCACTTCGAAGTTGCGGAAACCGTTGCTGCCATGCAGGCCCATGGCGTCTATGGTCTCCCAAGGCGTGTTCCAAGTGTCCCACATCGACCATATACCTGTGGTTGACATCACGTTGAATCGGTCGGCCCAAAAACCGCCTGTCCACCTAACAGCCCCCAACGGCGTGTTCTTCATCTTTGCCTGCTGACTTCGGCTCATGTCGGTCAGTCCGCTTTGTGCCATCGCGGGAACAGCCGCCATCAGTACCACCCCAAAAATATAATGCCTAAATGTATTCATAATTATCAATTCTACATTAAAATTAAAGTTGTCCTCCTCTTGCCTTCACGCGCTTATACCACTCCTCGCGCTCCTTCGTCAGGTCGTAGCCGCGCTTGGCCAGATAGTTGTTGATGCGGCCTTTATATTTGCCGAACACCTCGTGCTTCTTGTTCGAGCTCTCGGCGTCGATGGCCAGTTCGCGGGCCTCCTTGAGCCAGAGCAGAATCTGCTGTTTCTCTTCATCCTTCAGCGTGGGAATCATGTCGCACTGTGCATCGTAGGTCACTTTCACCACTTTGTAGGTCATCACGTCCTTCACGCGCTCAATCCTTGAGGCATCCAGATACTTGGCCAGACTGGCATCGAAGGCAAAGTGCGAACGGTAGAGCCGCGAGTCACACTGGGCATTGGCCAGTTTTTTGTCTATCTTCATGAGCGAGTCGCGCTCGGCATAGATGTCGTTGAGTTCGAAGTAGCGGTTAGCCACGATGTTGCGCAGGTTCTGTCCCATCGGGGTATAGGTCTGCGAGAATTCATCGGTCACCTTCTTGGCCCGGCCCAGGATAGTCTCCACATACTTCGGGTCGCGTCCGTCGGCATTCAGTTTCACCTCCGGTTCGGGCAACGAGTTGAAGATGCTTTTCAGGTAGTTCACGTTGTTAGAATAGTTAGCCACCACGTTCCTGACCATCGTCGTGTCGCGCGAGCGTTCCACGAAGAGCCATCCCGACCATTTCATCTGGTCCAGCAGGGCCTTCACGGCAGGCACATCCACCTGCTTGTCGTCGCGCAGGCAGACGCCGTCGGTGTTCGAGGCATGCATGGCGCAGATGTTACTTGCGCCCAAGGTCTTGATGTCCTTCAGCAAGTCCCACTTGTTCTCCAGGATGGTCTGCCACTTATAGAATATCTTCACACCCTTCGAATTGATTTCCTTCAGCAGTTTCTTGTTGCCTTTGGCATCCAGTGGCGTGTCGATGCCGATAATCTTGCCGCGGCTCTTGGCCATCTCGCCCAACTCGTGCAGGCGCTTCACGATTTCCTTTCGGAGTGCCTTGTCCGTGGTCCAGTCGTTGCCACTGCCGCCAAGGGGCAGGAAACACACGTTGCCGCTGCCCATCAGGTCCATCGTGTTGAAACAGTCTTCGGCCAACGCCTTGTAGGTGTCTTTCTTGGCCAGGCTCTGTCCGTAGAACCCGCTCATGGCCATGGCTCCTATTTTCACGCCCAGCGAATCGGCCACATGGCGGAAAAGCGCAGCCTGTCCGGGGTCGCGCAATTGGTTGTCGAAGGCTTCCCGCTTGCCCAGGCCGCCCATGTCGAGTTCCACACCGTCCGCACCAATCTCAAGGGCACGGGAAAATTCACCCAGTTTCTGACGTTTCAGAATCATCCAGTCGCAAACACCCACCTGATACTGTTGGGCGATTGCAACATCAGCGGCTGCCAAAACCAGCAGCAATAAAAAAGCGCGTACTTTCATCATAGTATCAATATGACGCCCAACCCTCCCCTTTGTACTTATTTTTTATAAAGGAAAGCGCCCCCAGCCCAAATGCCCCCCAGGCCCGCCGCCCCCCCCGAAAGGCCAATGCCGTCCGGTGCCGTGCGGTCGTACCGCACGGAATCCCCCCCTCGCATATATTAAAATAATGAAAAACACGGACAATACAGGTTACAACCCGCCCCCCTGGGAGTCATTTAGTTACAAACAATGAATATCCATAAAACCAAGATGCAAATACAAAAAGTTATGAAAAAGAAAGTATTGATCATGTCGGCTGCAGCGGCCCTCTTCGCCATGCAGCCCGTGCATGCACAGTATCCGCAGCTGACCGACGAGGCCGCTGAGAAGATCAAGAACATGAAGGCCGAATGGGAGACGAAGGCCAACAAGGCATGGGAGAAAGCCTTCCCCATCGTGGTGGAGGAAGCCAAGAAAGGTCGCCCCTACGTGCCTTGGGCCAGCCGTCCCTACGATTTGAAACAAGCCAAGATTCCCGCATTCCCCGGTGCTGAAGGCGGTGGTATGTACACCCCGGGCGGACGCGGAGGCAAGGTGCTCGTGGTGACCAACCTCAACGATGATGGTCCCGGCTCATTCCGCTGGGCTTGCGAACAGGGCGGCGCCCGCATCGTGGTGTTCAACGTCTCGGGCATCATCCGGCTCAAATCGCCCATCTACGTGCGTGCTCCTTATATCACCATTGCCGGACAGACAGCCCCCGGCGAAGGTGTATGCATAGCAGGCGAGTCGTTCCAGGTGGACACCCACGACGTGATTGTGCGCCACATGCGCTTCCGTCGCGGTGAGACCAGCGTGCTCAACCGTGAGGATTCCTTCGGTGGAAACCCCGTGGGCAACATCATGATCGACCACTGTTCCTGCGAATGGGGCTGCGATGAGAACATATCCTTCTATCGCCACATGTTCGATATGAACGACGGCAAGCCCAAGCGCAAGTCGCCCACGGTGAACGTCACCATCCAGAACACCATCTCGGCAAAGGCACTCGACACCTGGAACCATGCCTTCGGCTCCACCATCGGCGGCGAGAACTCCACCTTCATGCGCAACCTTTGGGCCGACAACACCGGACGTAACCCGTCAATCGGATGGGGAGGCGTGTTCAACTTCGTCAACAACGTGCTCTACAACTGGGTACACCGCACGGCCGACGGTGGCGAGTTCTCCACCATGTCGAACTTCATCAACAACTACTACAAGCCCGGACCCCTCACCCCGAAAGACGAGGCCGTGGGCCATCGCATCATCAAGAGCGAAAGCCGCTCCGAGGGTCTCTTCCCCTTCAAGCAGTTCGGACGTGTCTATGCCACGGGTAACATCATGGAGGGCTATCCCGAAATCACCAAGGACAACTGGAACGGCGGCATCCAGACAGCTGACAAAGACGGCGAAATGGACGCTACCGAGAAAGCCTTGATGCGCTCCGACGAACCTTTCGAAATGCCTTATATCAAAATCATGGGCGCAGAACAGGCCTACAACTGGGTGCTCGACAACGTGGGTGCTACCATGCCCTGCCGCGACATCGTAGATCAGCGCATCATCGAAGAAGTGCGCACCGGCAAGGCCTACTACGTGGACAAGTACGAGAAGAAGGTGAAAGACAACCCCTACGGCGACATGTGGGGCCTCAGCGACAAATCGAAGAACGAACAGGGCACCTTCAAATATCGCCGCCTGCCCAACGATTCCTACAAGCTGGGCATCATCACCGACCCCCGTCAGATGGGCGGATATCCTGAATACAAAGGCGAACCCCGCGTAGATACCGACGGCGACGGCATGCCCGACGAATGGGAAAAGGCCAACGGACTGAATCCCAACGATGCCAGCGATGCCAACGGCGACTGCAACGGTGACGGCTATACCAACATCGAGAAGTACATCAACGGCATTCCCACCCAGACCAAGGTGGACTGGCGCGACCTGAACAACAACTACGACACACTGGCCGGCAAGACCCATCTCTAAACCAGCCATATCCATACGAAATAGGCGGGCCCACAGGTCCGCCTTTTTTATTCAGGGTAACAAACCCTGATATTACATTCAGAAATAATAGCGCAAACCTCCCTGCAGGCCTATATGCTCAATGCCATAGAACTCATTCTTCTCCAATTCCATACCCTCAGGCTCCTTCAGCCGCACGCTGAACACATTGAATTGTGCACCCAAACCCAGGTGTTTGGCCACTCTCCATTCTGCTCCTAAACGCATCGTGAGACCCACGCGGTTCTGAGTCAAAGAATAGCCTTCATAAGAATCGCTGTAGTGGCAATAACCCAAGCCAAAAGCCACGTCACAACGGAACGACTTCGTCCGAGCATAGGCAAGCACAAGGCTGGGGCCCACATAGTCAATTCTCGATTTGACACCCTCGTCAAACGACGTATAGTTGTGCAGATAGTTGATGCCGAAACCCAGACCCGACTTCCACACATGGTCATAATCCACACAGATGTCAACGCCCACGCGATACCTATATCGATGGTTCTCCACCAGATATTTCGAAGTCATCAGAGTCGGACCGGCACTTATGCGAATCACGTTGCGCGGCGTCTGCCGGATAACCTCCTGCTGCTGTTTCAGCCGTTCCTTCAGCTCCCTCTGCTGCTGTTCATAGTAACGCTTCGTGGCCTTATACTCCATGTATTCCGCATATTCCTCTTCGGGCAGAATCTGCTGTAGCGCTGAATACTCCATGCTGTCGGGCGACTCCCGTTCAGCAATTGCCGATTCCGGAATGCGCAGCATCGTACCCCATACGCGATGGATCGTGCTATGCAAATCAGGCCAGCGGTGTTCCGTAATGACCAAACCGTTACCACCCTTCTCAGCCGTAGCATTGATGGCCAGCTGCATCACCGTATTGTACGAGCCATTCGTAGTGAACCCCGTATCTACAACCTTCACCTTGCCTATCTCCTGCGATTCAGACGGTATCACATCCGTCTTATCGAACACATAAACCGAATCAGGTGTTGTGGCAGGCCATTCGTTGGTCAGCATCTCAGTCACCACTCGAGGGTTGCAGCTGGTAAGAACCAGAGCCAATGCAGATAGTGTAAATAGATACTTCTTCATACGTTTTATTAAATTCGTTTTTATATTGACCGACAAAGGTAATACTTTCCCACCGATTCGCCAAAAAATCCACTTAACAAAAGTAAACAAAATGATTTATTCCCGATAAAATGGGAGTTTTTAAAGATTTGTTGCAACACCTTTATAATACTACTGGTTCACCCATTCATTCATGATTTAATCATATCTCTGCATAATCTTTTGGATAATCCGAAAGAAAGCATTACCTTTGTCCACCGTTAAACGGAAAAGACGAATGTTGAAG
>OCVV010001094.1_pt1 | contig 146253 bp, 119 predicted proteins | sample 1539721 | NCBI WGS metagenome assembly OCVV01 (sample SAMN02144230, study PRJEB22623) | gut metagenome | biome: sheep rumen | host: Ovis aries | place: New Zealand
GAATGCAAGCATCCAAGCCCCACAACCATCCAAATATACACCTCTATGAGGTTGCAAACACTAAAGGACATAAACATAAAAAATGCTAATTGATTAATGGTGACGCGAACAATGTTCGCTAAAATCAAAAGTCGAAAGTCAAAAGCGGGCAGAGGTAATAAATGGTAAGGTATCCATAAGGTATCTATAACGGATCTATAAAGGTGGTCGCGGCTTGGATATTGTCCACACCAATTACCCACTATTCACAAAACTTTGACAGGCTACGGGGCGGTGTTTTAGTACGTACGGCACCCCTCCCCTTTAGGGGGAGGGTGTGCCAGTACTAATACACCCGTTAGCCTTGTCAAAAAATCGCTAAAACTCCATTAGTCTGCAAGTGTACGAAGTCTCTACCACTTACCAAAGATACACTTTTGAGTAAAAAACATAAATAAAAGAAGAAATATTTGCATATGTCAAAAATATTTTGTATCTTTGCAGCGGATTTAATTTTTTTACCTATGAAACACAATTTATTATTATTCTTCCTAATGGTATTTGTACTCACGGTGGGTGTTGTTGATGCTCAAGCGATAGCCAAAGACAATGCCAACAAAGACACCAAGCAATTCCGGTATGACATCGAATGTGCCGGGAATGGAACTAACGGAACCTATCTCGTTAAAGTATGGAGTTATTCTCGCAAAGTGAATGTTGCGGAGAACCAGGCACGCAAGAATGCCGTGCATGGTGTTATCTTCAAAGGATTCGGTTCTTCTAATGATTGCGTAGGTCAACGCCCCTTGGCTAAAAACCCGGGTGTGGAGATTGAGAACCAGACTTATTTTGATTCTTTTTTTGCTGATGGCGGGGAGTTCCAGAAATACGCTTCTATTGTCAATGGGACCATGGAAACCGTTAAGGTCGGCAAAGAGTACAAAGTGGGTGTTGTAGTCGCTGTCCAGAAAGATGAACTCCGCCGTGCGCTTGAAGCCGCCGGTATTATAAAAGCCTTGAATGCTGGGTTCTAACTGTTCATGGTGACGTGGCGTTACCGCTAAGTATCGAATTTTGAAAAGTTTAATTACAAAATTTAAAGTATATGAAACGAATAAATGCGATAGGTCTATTGGGCCTGATAATCATAGCAAGTGTTTTCATTGGCTGTGGTGCCAAGATTTCTCAAGCGAGTTATGATTTTAAGAGTAAAGTACTCTCTACCAACTATGACGGGACTTATGTTATCCGCACCCAAGTACGTGCCCGCAATGCGGCTATTGCTTTCACGGATGGTCAGCGCAAAGCGATGCATGAAGTGATTTTTGATGGAGTAGAGTCCGGCTCCAATGGTGTTCAGGCGCTCAAGCCTCTGCTCCTTGATATGAATGCGGAGCGGAAGTATGAAGACTATTTTGCAGCGTTCTTTGCCGATGAAGGTCCGTGGCGAAAGTATGCGAGTCTTCAGGACAAACGTACAGGCACTACTTCTTATAAGCGGAATGGCAAACAAATGATCGAGACTGTCACCGTATCAATAGACCGTAAAGGATTGCGTGACAGATTAGTAAAAGACGGGATTTTGGAATTATAATCTAAATCAATAATAGTATGAAAAAACACCTTTTATTAGCAGCAATGCTGTTGATGAGCATAACTGCTTTCAGTCAAGCTAAGAAGCCGACTTTAATGGTAATTCCCTCCGATGTGTGGTGCGAAGCCAATGGATACTATTTGGAGGTTGATAATATGGGTATGAAACAACATGTTCCTGATTATCAGCGTGCGATACAGACCGATATTGAGTTAGCGATGGCGATAACCACTATCAATGACTTGATGGCGGAACGCGGTTTCCCCCTTAAGGATATGGGTCAAACCTTGAAGATGATAAACATGCAACTTAGCGAGCAGGAGTTGATGACTTCCAAGCAAGGTAATATGGTTGCCGAAACAACGATTGACCGTTTGTCTCGTTATGCGAAAGCGGATATTCTGCTTTATTTAGGGTGGAACATCCAAGAGTTAGGTCCAAAGAAGACCTTATCCTTCTCGTTGGAAGGCATTGATGCTTATACGAATAAGAGTATCGGTGCGGCGCACGGTGTAAGTTCTCCCTCATTCAGTGCCGATGTACCGACGCTTCTGCATGAAGCAGTCGTGGCAAACATTGATGTGTTCAATAACCGTTTGCAATCCCATTTTGAGGATATGTTTGAGAACGGTCGTGAGGTCGCTTTGGAAATCCGCGTATTTGATAACAATGCCGCCGGTATTGATTTGGAGACAGAGTATAACGGCATGGAGTTAGGCGAGATCATTGATGCATGGATGGTTCAAAATACCGTTGCGGGTCGTTTTTCCAAGCTCTATTCGTCTGAGACTCAAATTATCTATGAGCAAGTTCGTATTCCGATCTATAACAACTTAGGCGTAGCGCAGGACACCGAGTCATGGGCACGCAAACTCCGCAAAGAACTTTCCCAGTCTCCGCTTAATATTCCTGTTAAGTTGAGTACCAAAGGTTTAGGAAGAGTAATCCTCTATATCGGAGAGAAATAGAAGTTTTAAACTATAAAATGCACGTTACTATGAAAAAGATATTCGTATTCCTCATGATTGCAACCATGGGAATCGGCGTCAAGGCTGCCGAATTAGCGTATTTCCCTATCCGTGTTGAGATTGCCGATGTGGGTGAACCATTCCCCTCCGCAGGTGCTATCCAACTGACCAACAAGCTCAATATGTTGCTGACGAAGCAAGGCATAGCCTCAATGGATAGCCAAGAACAGTTCGCGTTGACTGCGTTTGTCGTTCCGCAAACTAAGACTGTACTCCCCGGTCCTCCGACGCAGTACTCGGAAGAAATGGAGATGACTTTCTATGTTTGTGATGTAGTAAACAAAATCGTTTTTGCGTCTATTTCTCAGACCGTTAAAGCAATCGGCACTACCGAAGGCAGGTGTTATATGGAAGCGATAAAGAAGATAGACCCCTCTAATAAGGAGATGCAAGCCTTCATCGAACGCGGTATCGAAAAAATAGTAGCCTACTATGATGACCAAGCGGATAGAATCTTTAAGGAGGTAGAGATGAAAGCCCATCTGCACGAATATGGTGCTGCGTTGGCACAGATAACCGCATTCCCGACTCAGTCTAAACGTTATTCCGAAGCAGTAGCCCTTACGCAGCGTGTGTTCGATAAGTATCAGGACTATATTTGTCATGGTAATCTGCAACAAGCGCGTACAGCATGGGTACAAGAACAAAATGCCCGTGGCGCCGCAATCGCCGGCGAGTTCTTGGCAGAGATTTATCCGGATGCCGGTTGCTACAAAGAAGCCCAAGAACTCTATAAAGAGATTCATGACAAGGTTTCAGCGGATTGGAAGTTTGAGATGAAGCAGTACCAAGACGGTATTGATCTTGAGTCTCAGCGCATAGACGCCGCGCGTCAAGTGGGTATTGAGTATGGCAAACACCAAACCCAACAGAAAGTCAATTTTGAGTTCTTACGAGGACTGTAATACTAACTGAAAAAACCAGCCTTATGAAACAGCTTGGCACATTGCTGGCCCTTTTGCTTATTATTCCTTTAGTCGGTTTGGCGCAAAACAGTACCGACCCATTAAAGGAGTATAACCGCTCGTCCTTAGCGACATTGATGGTTTTTCATCCAGAAGATGAGTTCTGCAAAGATATCGCCATTGTATTTGACTCCATACCGGTACCGGACAAGTTTGACGATCATATTATTCCGGAAGCACGGTATATCGATTTCAATGCTTTTTACGGGTTGAAGAAAAAGAATGAGACTTACGCGTTCCGCAGTCAGGATGCGAGTCAAATGGAATTGAACGAGAAACTATATGGTTATCTTAAGCATAAGCATATTTTACTTGAAGGAAAATATGTCGGCGATAAAGTTCGTAAGAATAAGGACTTAGCCCGCGGGTTGAACAAAGCCAAGTATGGTTCAAGCTTATCAGCAGAGGAAGTCACCCTTAATGCGCATGCTATTGAACAATTATTGAACGATAATCGCTATGCCCAAAGGATGATTGCAAAGTGGTTCAATCTGCACGGTCATGATATTAACGATGCGGTATTCGATATGTCTCTTATACAAGATCGCGGATATTACAACGCTACGGATATGGATATAGCAATAGCGCAACGTACCGAAAGAGGGCTTGCTCTTCTGGCGGATGCCGGAGAGGAATTGATAAGCAATACATATGTGATAGTCAATGATATGACATATGTGACATCGGAGGAAAAAGCGCAGGTCGGTAAACTCGTAGGCGGTGTAATGTTAGCCGTATTAGGAGGTCTTGCGGGTACAGATATGTCAGATGCTATCAATGCATTGGGAGATATTGCAGACTCTTTCACCGGCTTTAACGTAAAAACACACTCATACCTATATCGTTTAGTCTGGAATGACAGTATTGCCTATAATTTCTACACAAAGCACTATACGGGGAAACCCGATGCCAATAAAATTTTAGCCTTCCTCCAAGACTCCAGCTCTTATCGTATGGAGTATGTCGGTCATGAGTTTGCTTATAACGACAAGGCAGCTTTTAAGTCTGCTGTTGATAGGCAGGACTTTATACGATATATCTGCACGCGTTCCATGGATAAAAATATAGCCAAACTCCAAAAGGATTATGAGGATTTCAAAGTTAAGACGCCGGTATCCTCTGTGACTGATAAAGGCGAAATTCTGGCCAAGATAGGGATGAAGGAAGATGTCAATCCCAACTCTTCATACCAAGTGATCCAGCGTTACGTTGACGAGAAAACAAACAGGACTCGCTATCGGTATATTGCGACAGTTAAACCAATCCGCAATATGATATGGGATAATCGCTACCGATTGATGGAAGAGGACCAAGAAGATCAAGCTGTTCAGGAGACTCATTTCAGCAAAGTCTCCGGCGGCACTATCCTTCCAGGTATGCTATTGGTCGAAGGTAAATATAAAAATGCAGAAGGCTCTGATAACTAAATGAAAGGAAGGTTTGTATGAAAAAGATATTTCTCAGCCTCATTCTCATAGTTATGAGTATGAGTCTAATAGCCCAAGATAATCCTTTACAGTTATACATATATAATGCTCCTGAGCATGCCAAAGAAGCAGCGGGGAAAAGCAACTCTTTATATGTAGGTAGTGCCTTTGTACAAAATTACTATCACCCTAATACCGAACTTGATGCTAATCAAAAATCTATAGGTACGATTATCCGTGATTTGAGCAATGGTTTTAGTTTTACCGGCAAGGCATATACCAATACCAATGTTTACACTTCTACTATAAATAAACTCATATCCAATTGCAGCACCAGCGAGCACAATGTCTATACTCCTAAATTCGCGATAGATAAAAATATAGGGGATATATATTTTACCAATATAGATCCTGTATCAGCCTCCGAAATCCATTTTAGTGGAGGTGACTATCAAATCAACTGGAAAAAGAAAATTAGAGAGTTTAATCCATCCAAGGATGATTTCTCTTACTTTAATATCAGTAAAAAATCAGTTAACGGGCAAACCTACTATGAGTTGACTATCATAGATAAAAGTCGCCGCGTTCTGACGACTAAATCATCTACAGTAGAGCTTGTTTCCCTTTCAGATAACGTGGTCTGTGATGGAATGAAGATCATGTTCAAAGGCATTATTTCGGATTACATTAATGGAAAATATCCTATGTACGGTGCCATTAAGTTAGTGAATCGCAAGACGAAAGCCGTTCGTAAAATTCGATTTGAGATGAGTTTTCCGAATGTCATACGCTTGGGTGACAAATCCGGTTATAGTCGTGCCCTGGCAATCTGTCGTATAGAGTCGCAGTATCCTCTTTGTTTAGTAATTCCTCTCAATACCATGGAGACGGGAGTAAAACCGTATATATGTCAACTTCCTTTGAAAATTGATGCAAGCGGTCGCAATGGTAAAAACGGTCGCAATGGCGCCAGTGGCATGAATGGCACGAAAGCGTATTCTATAACGACTAAGAATGGAACCGTCAATTATCCTGCAACGGCGGGCACACCGGGCGGTAATGGTGGTGATGGGGAAGACGGAGGATCCGGAGGTGATATTATATGCTTTGCCACAGATGATGTTGTACCTCAATTGATGATAACCGTCAGTGGCGGAAAAGGTGGAGCCGGCGGTAAAGGCGGTCGTGGCGGTATGCATGGTTGGGGAGGCTATGCCTCCAGCGGCTATGATGGACGCGACGGTTCAGATGGTCGAGACGGAGGAAAAGTCATTATTCCGACCCCTTATGCCTTTTTTACTCAACTAAATGGTGTTTATATACCGGAAGGTATGGACAGAAGCCATCTCAACGAAGCGACGAGCTTTAAAAGTGCCAATATAAGTAATGCAGTCAAGACTCCGACCTCAAAAATAGTTGCGGCAGCTAAACAAAACAGTGCACCGACCCAACCAGAGGCAACCGCTGCCTCTATTGTGGGTGTGTCTAAAACTGCATCCTTAAAGTCTAATCAACCGTCTCGGAAAATCGTTAATAGAAAAAAAATATATCCTTCCGAGACTAAATTACAGTCCGATTTATCCCCTGTCGGATTCTCCATTGGCGATGGTAAACAGGTCTATTTTGCCCCTGGTAATCTGCAATATAACAGACCTTTAAAGAAATGGCGTTTTGCTCAACTGCAGAATAAATACGAAGGCGCTGAAACGGCTAAATTGGAAGAGAAATACCAAGATTGGGTAGATCTATTTGACTATACTACTCTAAATAATAAATCATATAGCCAAATACTTAATAATCCAGCCACTACTGCAACATGGCGTGTGTTAACAAGTGAGGAATGGGAGTACTTGATGCGTAAGCGTCCTAACGCATATCTTAAGTTCGGTTTAGCCACTGTAGATAGTATTCATGGTATAGTTATATTGCCAGATAGATGGACCAAACCTCAAGAATGTTCATTTACTCCTTCCATTATGAAAGGAGTAGCACCAAGCAAAGAAGGTCTTTCTTTTATAGGAACGGGGCAACATTATAATGATAATACCTATACTTCAGCTCAATGGAGACTCATGGAGAAAGCCGGTGCCATCTTCTTACCAGCCTCCGGCGGGTATAATGCAGAAAATAATGAGTATAAAGACGCAGAGACACACGCCTACTACTGGACAACAACTACGAATAATAATAGGCAAGGGCGATTATTCTATTTCTTTAAAGATAGAGCGGCGTCTTTATGGAAAAGTCAAGAGGGGAAATACGCTATTCGTTTAGTACGGGATGTGCCCAAAGAGCAAATATACGTGAGCTCTAAAATAGAAACTCCCAACCCGTCCGGAAGGTGTGAAATTTCTGTTTCAACAACAAAGAAAGTTCTTTTTGCTCCGGGTAATCTTAGGTATCAACCATCTACTGATAGATGGTCTTTTGCAACCCAACAATATGCAGTCATTGGTAAAGATAATGAGAAGATGAAGAAGGATTATAATGGTTGGATAGATTTATTCTGTTGGGGTAGTGCAGACCAACCGATAAAAGCAAATTATAAGACTAAGAAATTTGTTGATTGGGGCAAGCATCCTATTATAGGTCAAGGAAATAAGCCTAATGAATGGCGCACACCGACGAAAGATGAATGGCTCTATGCTGCAAAAGATCGAGCCAATGCTGCCCATCTATTGACCTATGCCATCATAAATGGAATAAAAGGTGTTATTCTGCTTCCTGACACTTGGGTGCCGTCCTCTGATAATACCCGTCTTGTTATCAATCCTGATGCCACATCTCCCTATTTTAAAGACAATATATTGAACTCCGGACAATGGGAAATTTTAGCTGCTTCCGGCGCGATATTCCTGCCTATGGGGCATCAACGATATGGCAAGAAAGTAGTTGAAAAAACAGGTAGTGAATATTGGACAAGCAGTTACATTATAGAAAAGTCTCCTGATGCATACACGTTTTGGATTTTGAATTATTCAACCTTCTCTGCGGGCTATGCAAAACGAGCAGAAGGACACTTTGTGCGATTAGTAAAAGATGTTAAATAAGTAAAATTATAGTTATGGAAGAAAAGAAAATGAACATTAACCTAACGCCCGAGGTGGCAGAGGGTAAGTACGTGAACCTCGCAATCATATCACACAGCTCGTCGGAGTTTGTTATTGATTTCGTAGGATTGATGCCGGGTATGCAACAAGGCTCCGTTAAATCACGCGTTATCATGACGCCAGAAAACGCAAAACGCCTTCTCTTTGCGCTCCAAGGCAATATAGAAAAGTACGAAAAGCAGTTTGGTAAAATAGAGGCTATAAGTTCTGCGAACTCTACACTTCCCTTGACTTTCAACGGCGGTGAGGCATGATAGAAAGGCAAAAAATGAAAAGTGAAATTATAAAGCGTAATACTATGAGACATTTTCCTGCAAGTCAATTGATTATCAATGCAGACGGAAGTGCGTTCCATCTGCACCTTAAACCGGAGTTCTTAGCTGACAAGATTATCCTTGTAGGTGACCAAGACCGCGTCAATATGGTTGCTTCTTTCTTTGATGAAGGTTCTATCGAATGCGATGTGCAAAGCCGTGAGTTTCACACGATAACCGGTAAATTTCATGGCAAGCGTATTAGTTGTATCTCTACCGGTATAGGTACGGATAACTGCGATATCGTGATGAACGAGATTGACGCCTTAGCCAATATTGATTTCAATACCCGTCTTGAGAAAGAGACTCCTCGTCATCTTGAGATTGTTCGTATTGGTACCTGCGGTGCCATGCAAGAGGATATTCCCTTGGGAACCTTCTTAGTAAGCCAAAAGAGCATCGGTTTCGACGGTGTTTTGAGTTTCTATCACGATCGCGACAGTATTGCAGATCTTGGTTTCGAAAAAGCACTTGTAGATTTTATTCACTACCCCGCTAAAGCTGCTGTGCCATATGTGGTTAAGGCAGATGAGGAATTGGTGAATCGTATCGCCAAGGACGATATGACCCGTGGTTGTACGATTGCGTCGAATGGTTTCTATGGTCCGCAAGGACGTGTGCTACGAGTTGATTTGGCTGTGCCCGATATCAATGAACGCATTACCGCCTTCCGCTATGAAGGACAGCGTATCACCAACTACGAGATGGAAGGCTCCTGTATCGCCGGTTTAGCCCTTCATATGGGACATAAGGCGATGACCGTTTGCTGTGTTATTGCACAACGCAAAGCCGAAGCCGCCAATACCGACTATAAACCCAGAATAAAAGAACTGGTTCACACCGTTCTCGAAAGATTCTAATATGAAACGATACCTTCTATCGGGACTATGCGTCCTGGCACTTCTAAGTTGCCAAAAGCAAGAAGAACAAAACGATTTTAAATATAACGTGGATAAATTTTACGACCTTGAGATATTGCGCTATCAAGTGACCGGCTTTGAGCAGTTGAGTCTTCAACAGAAAGAGCTCATCTACTATCTCAGTGAAGCCGCGTTACAAGGACGCGATATCCTCTATGACCAGAACGGACGATATAATCTGCGTATTCGTAGAACCTTGGAGAAACTATATCTGAACTATCCGTATGAAAAGAATGATGAAAACTATATTCTTCTTGAGAAATACCTCAAGCGGGTGTGGTTCTCCAATGGTATTCATCACCACTATAGTGAGGATAAGTTTCTACCGGAATTTAGCATGCAGTGGTTTAAGCAAGCCCTTGCTGATGCCGAAGTTGAATACGATGAGGCGATTTTGCCTGTTATGTTTGATCCGACTGTGATGCCTAAACGCACTACGGCAGAGAATGGTGTTGACTTGGTGCTTAACTCCGCCGGCAATTACTATGGCGAGGGTGTGACACAAGCAGAAGCAGAGGCCTGGTACGAAAAGCATAAAGACAATTCCGCTCAACCTAAATGGATTGGACTGAACTCCCAACTCGTTAAAAACGAAAATGGCGAAATAGAGGAACGAGTCTATAAGGTCGACGGATTATACGGCTCCGCATTGGAGAAAGTCGTTTATTGGCTTGAGAAGGCGTTGGGAGTAGCAGAAACTCCGGAGCAGAAACTTGCCATCGAGAAGATGATTGAGTTTAACAAGACCGGTGATTTGGAGACTTTCAACCAATACTGCATCGCATGGGTCAAAGATATCAACTCCCGTGTTGACTATATCAATGGTTTCACGGAGACTTATTCCGACCCGTTGGGTATCACCGGCGCGTGGGAGTCAATGGTCAATTTCAAGGATATAGAAGCCACCAAACGTACCCAAGCCATCGCGGATAACGCCTCATGGTTTGAGCAGCACTCACCGACAGATCCGCAGTACAAGAAAGACGAGGTCAAAGGTGTAAGCGCCAAAGTGATTACCGCCGCTATCCTTGCGGGCGATTGCTATCCTGCTACACCTATCGGCATCAACTTGCCTAACGCTAACTGGATTCGTAAAGAATATGGCTCTAAATCGGTTTCTATTGATAACTTGATGATTGCTTATGATGAAGCAGCTAAAGGTAATGGATTTGCCGAAGAGTTTATCATTGACGAGGATATGATTGCGCTCACCGAACTATATGGGGCAAAGTGTGATTTTTTGCACACTGACCTGCACGAATGCGCGGGACACGGCTCCGGCAAACTCATGCCCGGTGTAACCAAAGATGCGCTGAAGGAACATGCTTCAACGATTGAAGAAACGCGTGCCGATCTTTTCGGTCTCTATTTCCTCGCAGACGAAAAATTAGTCGAACTCGGATTGCTGCCGGATATGGAAGCTTATAAAGCCGGCTATTATCACCAGATGATGAACGGTTTGATGACCCAACTCGTCCGAATTGAGGATGGGAAGGATATCGAAGAAGCACATATGCGTAACCGTCAGTTAATTGCCCGCTGGGTGTATGACCATGCCGCTCAAAAAGAAGTGGAACTTATCGAACGGGATGGTAAACACTATCTGAAAATCAACGACTATGAGGGACTGAGAAAACTCTATGGTGAACTTCTAAAAGAGATTCAGCGTATTACATCCGAAGGGGATTATCTCGCCGCGAAAAATCTTGTCGAGACATATGCTGTCAAGGTTGATCCTGCTCTCCATAAAGAGGTACGTGAGCGATATGCCAAACTCAATATCGCTCCCTATAAAGGGTTTGTCAATCCCGTATATTCGGTTCAGAAAGATGGCTTAGGGCATATAACCGATGTAAAAGTCAGTTATACAGAGGGATATATCCAGCAGCATCTACGTTATAGCCGCGATTACTCCAATCTGCCGGATGTTAATTAATTTACCGATATCTAAATCAATAGCTAATCGAGTTCTCATCTTGCAAGCCTTGCGAGGTGAGAACTTGATGGATATATCAGCAGACACTCCTGAGGATGTGGTGGTGATGCATGAGGCTTTAATGGCTCTCCATAGTAAGACTCCTCCTACACACATAGATGTCGGGAATTGTGGTACTGCGATGCGATTTCTCACAGCCTATTGTGCCCAACTGAACGACTGCAAGGTTATCTTAGACGGGTGTGAGCGAATGCGCAAACGCCCTATAGGACAATTGGTTGCGGGACTTACTAACTGTGGTGCTGATATATGGTATATGAATGAAACCGGATATCCGCCTTTACGCATTACGGGACGAAAACTATACTATGTCAAGCATGCAATTAATCGCGCCAAATATACTCTCAACAATCCGGCTTCGTCTCAATTCGTGAGCGCAATGCTATTGGTCGGACTGCCGGTGGAGAGTAACTCTACCTCTCCCTATATCCGCATGACCAAACGTATTATGCAACAGAACACCGGCTTCATCACGCTTGATACTATTGAACGGGACTGGTCTTCCGCTGCATTTTGGTATGAGTATGTGGCTCTGCATGGCGGAGAACTTGAGTTGGCAGGGCTAAGTCAAGACACTCTACAAGGCGATATCGCCATTGTGGATATCTATCGACAATTGGGGGTAGAAACCACCTTTACCGCAAAAGGTATCAAAATCCACCGAACGGGTAAACCTAAACGCTGGCTCTTTCTGAACTTTCGTGACTATCCGGACCTTTATCCTGCTGTGGCGGTTACATGCCGCCAATTAGGCATTCACTTATTGGCACGAGGTACTGAAACGCTCACAATCAAAGAGTCTAACCGCATAGAGGCCGTTAAGGAGTACAAAACCTACGGCGACCACCGTATTGCTATGGCACTCCTCGCTGCCGGTTTGGAATGCGACAACAAAGAGTGCATCCGTAAATCCTATCCATCTTTCTACGAACAATTATGTCAATTAGCGTAGTCGTGCCCCGTAGAGGTGTCAATGATGAGAATAAGGGTAAGAAACATGCCCTTTATAGGCTTATTGCTGCTGCCGAAACAGACTATGTATGGCTGCAAGACGACGATATTGTCCCTCCTACTGAAACTCCGAGTTTAGATGGAGATCTCATGATCTTGGCGCTTAAAATGGATGGTGGTTCATCGCTGCTTGAGCGGCTTCAAATCGCTGAATATGCCGCTATTCAAGAATTGACTATGCGCACTGCCCGTAAGGGACATGCTATCCTCTGTTCCGGTGCGAATATGATTGTGAGACGAAACCGATGGTTAGAGAGTTGGTCAGACCTGCATCCTGAAATCCCCAGTGGAGACGATATGTTTTTACTGGAGTCTTTTAAACGTAGAGGATTACAAATTACGGTAGTAGATGAACCGTGCTACACCGCTATAGTGCATCCGCAGCCGACTTTGCGTGCTTTTCTATGTCAACGCATGCGCTGGGCAGGGAAAGCACCACATTATAAAGATCGGGATATACTTCTATATGGGGCACTCATTCTCACGGCCAATATAGTGCAGATTATCTTCCCGCTTATTATCCTTGTCAAATTTCCGATAGAATACCGTCTCATCAAAAAGAGAGACCCTGAGGTCTCTCTTGGAACATGCATACTTCTCGAGCTTATTTACCCGTGGTATATGCTACTGAGCTTACTCGGCGGATTGTTCAGCCGGCGCAGTTGGTAATGCAGAGGCAGCTTCTTCCACTTGCTCAACAATCTGGCTCTCAGGGGTGGTAGATTGTCTGTTGCCCTCATATACGCCTACGGCGATGATGGATAAAACAACAATCACACCAATCAGAGTCCATGTTGCTTTCTCTAAGAAATCAGCTGTTCTGGGGGCACCCATCACTTGGTTACCACTCGCAAAACCTGCAGCAAGACCTCCGCCTTTGCTGTTCTGTACCATAACGAGCAGAATCAGCAATATAGCTGCAATTACAATCAATACTGTTAGAAAAATGTACATAATTCTTATATTTTAGTGATTAATTTATTATCAAGTTTATCAATCTTACCATCGTGCGACAGCATCGTTGTAGATTGATTCGGTTATTTCTGTCACCATTGTTTGGCATAATTCATCTTGCACATCCGTCAGTAGTTTAGACGAATCAAAAGTTTGAAATGCCGAGTACGTTTTCTCAAAACTATCATCAGGTGTAGCGTTATTGGTGAACCGCACGCGAATCTGAATGGTCAGTTTTGTTTCAGCAGCATAACTGTCTGCTGCAATAGCCATTGGCGTTACATCGTAGCCCACTATTTCTCCCTCTAATTCCATATCGCCTGCTTGACGTACTATCTGTAAGCGTGTTTGACGCTGGAATAAATCCCGGAGCGCATCGGTAAAATCTGTACTTAATGCAGGGTTCACTAACGCTGCATGATTGGGAAAATCCGCAATCGAGATGGTCTTGGTCTTGGAGTAATCAATGTTAGCACCGTTAAACTTATAACTAATCGCACAAGCACTGAATACACTTATTATTGTTAGTAATCCGCAACGTAATAGACCTCTATATATGTTTGCCTTTTGCATCTGAATTGCTCTTGGTATCACAGACCGTATTCTTTAATTTTGCGATACAGTGTTCTTTCGGAGAAACCGAGAATATCGGCTGCTTCTTTGCGATTACCGCCGGTCTTTTCTAAAGCACGTTGTATGGCCTCTTTCTCTAACTCCGATATACTGGCTGTTGACTCGGGCAGTATCTCTTCCGCTTCCACTGTCTCGTGAGCAGATGGAGTAGGTTTGGAGAAAGAAGTTTGAGGCGCGGGAGAGCGCATAAGCTCGTTCAGTTGTTCGCGCATCTCATTCATGTCTCGTTTCATATCAAAGAGCACCTTATAGAGCAGTTCACGCTCATTCATGTAAGTGTCTCCGCCGGCAGATACATGATCTATCTTGGCTAATGAATTGACACTCTCATTTTTAGGTAAATATAACTGCAGGGTCTCTGCGTCTATATTTCTTTCAGACTCAATGATTGAAATACGCTCGGCGACATTCTTTAATTGGCGGACGTTGCCATACCAATAATAAGACTGCAATAGTTGAGTGGCATTTTCATTGAGCCGGATGGGAGGCATATTATTTTTCTCTGCAAAATCTACGCAAAATTTACGGAATAGCATCGGAATATCCTCTTTGCGGTCACGCAGGGCGGGCACTTTAATCTCAATGGCGCTAAGTCGGTAATAAAGGTCTTCGCGAAAACGACCTTCCTGAATAGCACGCTGCATATCCAAATTGGTGGCAGCTACGACCCGCACATTGGTCTTTTGAACTTGAGAAGAACCTACCTTGATAAATTCTCCTGTCTCAAGAACACGCAATAAGCGCACTTGTGTAGATAGCGGTAATTCACCTACTTCATCAAGGAAGATTGTTCCTCCGTCTGCTATTTCAAAATAACCTTTTCTGTCGGCTTTAGCATCGGTGAAGGCACCTTTCTCATGTCCGAATAGTTCGCTGTCTATCGTCCCCTCTGGGATTGCGCCGCAGTTGATGGCAAAATAGGGACCATGTTTGCGTGGGGAGTATGCATGAACAATCTGTGGAAAAAATTCTTTGCCGACACCACTCTCTCCCGTGACGAGCACGGAGAGATCAGTCACAGCAACCTGCACCGCGATTTCTATATCGCGGTGCAGTTGCGGATTTGTTCCAATTATCCCAAACCGCTGTTTGATAGTCTGGAGTTCTTGGAGAGTCACAATTACTTTTTCGCTTTAGCAACAATAGCCTTGAAAGCTTTCGGATCATTCATCGCGAGGTCAGCGAGGACTTTGCGGTTGATTTCAACACCGGCTTTCTTTAATGCCCCCATGAGTTGGCTGTAGCTCAATCCCTCAAGACGAGCGGCAGCATTGATTCTCTGGATCCAGAGAGCACGGAAGGTGCGTTTCTTGTTCTTACGATCGCGATAAGCGTACTGGAGACCTTTCTCCCAAGTGTTTTTGGCGACAGTCCATACATTAGCACGGCCACCAAAGTTACCTCTCGTGAGGCTCATAACTTTCTTGCGACGTGCGCGAGAAGCTACATGATTTACTGATCTTGGCATTGTTCTGTAAAATTTTGGTGGTTAATACTTAACGTAACAAGAGCATTTCGCGCAAGCTACGCATGTTGGTTTGATCGACCATAGCTACGTGCGTAAGATTACGCTTTTGCTTCTTGGTCTTCTTCGTCAAAATGTGACTGTGATAAGCGTGTTTACGCTTAATTTTACCGGTTCCGGTAAGAGCGAATCTTTTTTTTGCACCGGAATTAGTTTTTACCTTTGGCATTTTGTTAAAAAATTTAGTTATTAATAATTAAGGTTACTGGCAGCCTTAGGGCCATGCAACCATTTATGTAGTATCATTTTTTAAACGGAGCAAGCATCATCACCATGCGTTTGCCTTCAAGCTTTGGCGTATTCTCGGGCTTACCCACCTCTGCTAAATCGTGTGCAAAGCGCGCCAATAATTCCTCACCTTGCTCTTTAAAGACAATAGACCTTCCGCGGAAGAATACATAACTCTTCACCTTGTCGCCGTCTTTCAAAAACTCGGTAGCATGTTTGAGTTTAAACTGATAATCATGCTCGTCAGTCTGCGGCCCGAAGCGGATTTCCTTAACCTCTTGTTTGCGGGAATTGGATTTCTGCTCCTTCTCCTTACGTTTCTTTTGATAAAGGAACTTCTGATAGTCAATTATCCTGCAAACAGGGGGATCTGCGGTAGCAGAAACCTCTACAAGATCCAAGTTCTGCTCATCTGCCATATGCATTGCATCTCGGAATGGGTAGATACCTTGTTCTACATTGTCGCCCACCAGGCGAACTTGAGTTACTCCCGTAATCATGTCGTTGATTCTGTTCGGGAACTCTTTTTCTACACGACCGCGACGTTGCGTCGGTCTAACAGGAATGTTTGCTATAGTTTTGTCCTCCTTTATTTTTTAAACGGCCGCAAAATTACAACTTTTTTGCGATATATGCAAATATTTTATCAAAAAAATGATAATTTTTCAAATTTATTTGCGCAAATGAATATTTTTTCATAATTTTGTGCCCTCAAATGCGAATAAATGAAAAATATTTTAAACTAATGTATATGAAACGCACATCCATTTTCCTAATGGCTGCTATGATTGGTTTTGCAGCCCTATCATTCACGTCGTGTAAAGAAAATCCCTACTATCCGGCTCCGGGTGATAATAATGCTGCACTGAACGGCAATCCTCAGTTCATCACAATCACTAAATGGTGGTATAGCGGCGATGAGGGACTTAATGTGCCCGCAGGTGCGATTTCTGTTAAGGAGGCAATAGAGATTGGTAAAACCCTGCCCAGTGGCGCCGTGACGGAACAATTATATTATATAAAAGGATTGGTGAAATCTGATGTAACCGAAGGTAGTTACAATAATACCCCTCAATACACCTTCAATATGGTGAGTGATTCCACGGATGCAACTTCTAATTTTATTGCATATCAAGTTTCCAGCACCTTGCCCGATATGTCTAAACTCAAAGGCTGTTGGGTGGTCGTTTATTCCAAACTGCAAAACTATAATGGTACCATTGAAGCGCAGCGCGGTTCTATCACAAGCCGTACTCAACCCATTATCAAGACGCAGGGAAATGGTACTTTGGATAATCCATATACCGTTGCTGACTTGTTGGCTTTGGATAGGGTCAGCACCCAAAAAGTATATGTCCGCGGTTATATTCGAGGTGTGACAACAGTTGCTGAAACAGGTACTATCACCAATGAGGCTGAAGACTTGCATTTCGCGCCGATGGACGAACAAGGATTTGCTAATAATATCAATATCTTATTGGCTGACAATACTACGGACACGCAAGCATCATCGCTTATTGTAGCTAAACTGCCCGGTAGAGGAACTGACATCCGTAAAGCGCTCCAACTGGGTGTTCCTGAATATGCAGACCGTCTCGGGCAAGAGGTTATTATCTGTGGTCAATTGGATAAATACGCAGGTTTGAACTCCGTTGAGGAAATTATTTATGCCAAAATAAACGGCGTTGAATATACGAATTAAATAAACATTAAATAGTATTATGGCAACATTAACAAACATTCGTAAACACGGGACCTTACTCATTATCATTGTAGGCCTCGCCATGCTCGCGTTCATCTTGGGCGACTTCTTGAACTCGGGCAGTAGTTTCTTTAATCGCAATCGCGAAAACATCGCAGAGATAGAGGGCCAAAAGGTTCACTATACTGAGTATGAAGAAGCCGTCAAGAACCTGACTGAGGTGTACAAGATTGAAACCGGTCGCTCTAATTTCGATGAGGAGCAAACGGCACAGATTCGCAACCAAGTATGGCAAATGCTCTTGATGGACTATACCTTGCGTGCCGAAGGTGAGAGAATCGGTATGGCTGTCAATAGCGATGAGTTAAGTGAACTATGTATCGGTGCTCATCCCCATCAGCTGATTCAACAACGCCGCGCTTTCTATGATGAAACAGGTGCGTTTAACCGCGACAACTTGGTTCGTTTCTTGGCTTCTCTTGAGCAAGAGGCTGATAACGCCGAACAACAGGCTAATCTTGAGCAAGCTAAAAAATATTGGCTCTATTGGGAGAATGCAGTACGTTTGACTCAAATGCAAGAGAAATATACTAATCTCGTTCGCTCGTTAATTCGTGCCAATAGTGTTGATGCGGAGTTCGCCTTCAATGGCCGTCAAGAGTCTGTTTCAGCTGATTATGTAATGCAACCTTATTATGCTGTGGCTGACTCGCTGGTAAAAGTGTCTAACGGTGACATTAAGAAACTCTACAAACTGCATAAACCTCAATACAAACAGACTCCCAATCGTACCATCGAATATGTGACCTTCGCTATCCGCCCTTCACAAAACGATTACGAAGCGACCAAGAAATCAATGGAAGCTCTTTATGAAGAGTTTAAAACCGCGGAGGATGTAGCTGTTGTAGTTAATCCTAACTCCGATATTATATACAATGGTCAGGATTATAGTGCAGAAACTATTCCTGCTCAGTTCAAGGACTTCGCTTTCCATAAAGGTGCTAAAGCCGGTGATGTTACCGAGATCGAGTTCCTCAACGACACCTATGCTTGTGCCCGTATTATGGAGTGTGGCTATTCTATGCCGGATTCCGTAGAACTCAAGGCTATTGCTTCCCAAGAAGGACAAGAAGACCAAGAACTCGGATGGTATCAAGCTGCTGAATTGCGTCAGGATATCGCTGAACCCGCTTTCAAGGGTAAACGCGGTACACGCTTTACCGTTAACGGACAAGAGTTTGAAATTATGGAAATCAGTCCGGCTACTCCGAAGGCTAAAGTAGCTATCCTTGCCCAACAAGTAACTCCTTCCTCCAAGACCTATTCAGTGCTTTATAACCAAGCTAAACAGTTCATCGTTACCAATAACACTGCTGAGGCTATGCGCGATGCTGCCAAAGAGGCTGGAATGGCTGTTACTCCACAGTACAACCTCAATAAGAATACCGAGAAAGTCGGTTCTCTCACTTCTTCACGTGCTATCGTGCGTTGGGCGTTTGAGGCGAACGAAGGACAGGTTAGCGATGTCTTTGAGTGCGGTGACTTATTTGTCGTTGCTGCTCTCACAGAGGTGAATGACGGCGATTATCGTTCATTGGAGGCTGTTCGTCCCGAACTCCTCGTTGAGGCTACCAATAATAAGAAAGCCGAGTACCTCCAACAGGAATTGAGCCAATATACCTCCTTGGAAGAGGCTGCTAAAGCACTCAATAAATCCGTTCAACATGCTGACGCTATCTCGCTCAGTTCCTATCGTTTTGGTAATGGCGGACAAGAACCTGCTATCATTGGAGCGGCTTTGGCTGCTGAGCAAGGTGCTCTCTCTGCACCCTTGAAAGGTAATAACGGTGTTTATCTCTTGGTTACTTCGAATAAACAGGTTGCTGAGGGTGAAATCAATGTAGCGCAGGAGAAACAACAACTCAATGCTCGTTATAGTTATCAAATTCCCTATCAAGCCATTGCGCTCTTAGAGGAAGAAGCTAAAGTTGAAGATAATCGTGCAAACTTCCAATAATTCCAATATCAATAATAAGGTGGGGACTCCGTGGTTGTGGGTCCCCACTTTGTATTTTGCTGAAGGTATCCCGTATTTTTTAGTGAATACCATTAGCGTCATGCTTTTCACCAAAATGGGCGTACCCAATGGAGCGATGGCGCTTTTTACGGGTATGTTATACCTTCCGTGGGTCATTAAACCGTTATGGAGTCCTATCGTGGATGTCCTAAAAACCAAACGGTGGTGGATTATTATCATGGAGATTGTGCTTTCTATCGCCTTTATTGGCTTGACAATCAGCCTTCCTCACCCGACAGAAGACATGATTGCCGGGGGACAGACCCCCATAAGCTTATTCTCCATAATGCTTATCTTATTTTGGTTGACGGCTTTTGCATCTGCTACACATGACATCGCCGCGGATGGATACTATATGTTGGCATTAGAGGGTAAAGAACAATCTTTCTTTGTCGGTATTCGTAGTCTCTTCTATCGCCTTTCGTCCATTTTCGGGCAAGGAGGACTTATCACGTTAGCCGGTACTATAGAACTAAGAACCGGCAATATCCCCTTGTCGTGGCAGATAACATTGCTGGTCGCAGCCGTGATGTTTAGTGTGTTGACCTTGTGGCATATATGGAAATTGCCGAAGGTCGAAAAAAAATCTTCTCATACTCTGACCGTTGGTGAGACGCTTAAGCAAATGGGCAATTCCTTTGTCACCTTTTTTACCAAACCGGGAATAGGTTTAGCCTTAGCGTTTATGCTGCTTTACCGTTTACCGGAGGCTTTTCTCGTTAAGATGCTGCCGCCCTTCTTGGTACAAGGCTCGGAATTAGGCGGATTAGCGCTATCTACCCAAGAAGTCGGTATCCTCAATGGTACAGTGGGCGTGATTGCGCTTGTTTTAGGAGGATTACTGGGAGGCTTTTATGCCGCGAAAGTAGGTCTCAAGAGAGCGATGATACCAATGGTTTTGGCGATAACTATTCCGGATGCCCTTTACTTATGGCTCAGTATCGCCCATCCTGCTTCCGTTATATGGATCGGGAGTGCTATTGCCGTTGAGCAATTTGGATACGGATTTGGTTTTACGGCTTATATGCTTTACCTCATGCACTTTGCGGAGGGGGAATATAAGACCTCCCATTACGCCTTAGCCACTGGATTTATGGCGTTAGGCATGATGCTTCCGGGGATGGTCGCCGGATATGTCCAGGAGGCTTTAGGATATACCAATTTCTTTTGGCTCATCGTTGGTTTTTGCTTATTGAGTATTATGGTCGCCATTATGGTTGCACGACGTTTAGCACACGAATAGTTTTTTAACATAATTATGAATATCAAACGAATTATACCTGACGTTATTACCTGTTGCAATCTGCTCTGCGGTTGTATAGCTGTCTATTTAGCGACGCAAGGCTCTTTCGCGTACGCGTTCCTATTTATAGTTGGAGGAGCCTTCTTTGACTTCTTCGATGGTATGTCGGCGCGCTTACTGAAAGTCGTTAACAGAATCGGCATTGAATTAGATTCCTTGGCAGATGATATCACTTTTGGCTTGGCGCCCGCTATGATGTTGACATGCTACCTGCTCCCCATGATTGGGTATTGGGCGTTTATTGCCTTGCTCATGGCGGCATTCTCTGCACTCAGATTGGCTAAATTCAATAACGATGAACGGCAGACCACTTCTTTTATTGGGCTCGCAACACCCGCTAATGCTATCTTTTGGGCATCTATTTGCACCCTGCCGTTAGACTTGCTCTATTTACCGGGCATGCCGTGGATTTTGTTAGCACTCAGTTTGGTCAGCTGCTACCTCTTAGTCAGTGAAATCCCATTTTTCAGCCTCAAGTTCCATGACATGACTTGGACCAATAATGCGATTAGGTATCTCTTCCTTTTTGGAACGGTGGTGCTTGTCGCCGTCAGCGTGATGGAAGCCATCCGCTACCAACAATGGACACTTATCCTTGTCAGCGGAGCGGTTTGTATTATCTGGTATTGCATCATTAATCTGATTAATCTGATAATCTATAAACGATAACACCATGAAACTGCTATTACTTTTCTTCTTGTCCTATTACGCTCCTTGCCAGGGACTGTCGGACTCGACCCTTAAATCAACCTTGGCGGAGGTTATCCAAAGCGATACGCGTTATGTCTACGGCGTAACCCAGTACCATTCTACTTCCAATCCTCCGGCATGGCAGAAAGGAGACCTTAAAGCTTATGGCACATGGTATGCTTTCCCCCTTACCGACCTTTCAGAAGACGGTACTATATGGGACATGTATAGTAATAGCGTGCGGTACTATCCGTCCGAACGTGGTGCAAGCGGATGCGGGCTTAATATAGAACATTGCCTCCCTAAATCTTGGTGGGGAGCTGAGGCTTGTATGATTGCCTATGAGGATATGTTCAACCTCAACCCCTCCGACCAGCAAGCCAATAGCCAGAAATCCAATTATCCCCCGGGACATGTCGTTAAAGGTGATAAGTTCGATAACGGCTCCTTTAGAATGGATTCCAAGAATAAATCGCAATATGGTTGGGCATGCTTTGAGCCGGCTGAGCAATATCGAGGGGACTTTGCACGCGCATATTTCTATATCGCGACAGCCTATGGTGACTCTGTGCAATGGGGCAACGCCTATTCGGATTATGTTACCAATGACTCCTATCTCGAGTTTACGCCTACGCTTATTGATGTGCTCTTGGACTGGCATCGCGCCGACCCGGTTTCTGCTAAAGAAATTCACCGCGCTGCTGTGATTACTTCCATTCAGCACAACCATAATCCATTTATTGATTATCCTGATTTGGTGGAGTACATCTGGGGTAATCATAAAGGCGAGACCGTGGATTTCAATACCCTTACTTGCTATTTCAATGAAGCCGACACGCTTACACCGCCTATTTCGCGTCTTGACTTGGCAGGCTTTGATACGCTTATCTACTTGCCTGCAGTCACCAAGAATAAAGTTAATGCGCTTCCCAATGGATATGCTTCCGATAAAAACACTGCTACAGGCGCCGGTACAGCAGCTATGACCATGGGGACATCGACAATTGATGGATGGATTAGTTTCAATCGCCTTAATCTCACCGATACCGCGATGCTCATCTTTAGGGCATCACCCTTCCAGACCGCGAACGCGATGCAATTGGATATCTATAATGGTTCTTCCCTCTTAGCCTCTTTCTCCGAAACGGTAGAGAGTAACACCCGCTACGAGAAGTACTATCACGTGACCTTACCCGTCGGATTAGACTCGCTCACGATTGTCTCTAACGGAGGCGCAACGACGAAAAGAGCGTGTATGCAAGAACTCTATATCCTACGCGAAAAAGAAGAGATTATACCCGAACCGATATCTGCCTTAGACGAAATCGCAACCGAGGCAAAACCGTCGCTCATCATCTTGAATGGACAAATCTATATTAAACACCTAAAACATACCTATACCATTTATGGCATCAAAGTGGACTAAAACTCCATGGCTCTTTACGCTTCTGACCTTGCTCTTTCTTATCGGATTGGGCATTGCGCTGCTGAATATTGAAAAGGGAACGCTGCACCTCTCTCTCAATGCCTATCATGCCCCTCTGCTGGATTGGGTGATGCGTATTTATACGCGTTTTGCGGACTATGGGATTTATATTGCTGTGCTCATTCTGCTTATCTTCTATAAAGCGGGGTGGGCATCGCTGTTGGCACTTAATGCTGCGGCTGCCACTATCGTAGTACAGGTCCTTAAGCGTATCATCAACGCCCCGAGGCCGCTTTTATGGTTTAGCGATAATCTTCCTGATGTGCAACTACAACTCGTTGAAGGTTTTCCTATGGCGTATCATCTTTCCTGCCCGTCTGGACATACCATTACCTTCTTCACGCTGTGCTTGACACTTAGTTGGGTTTGTGCCTGTGAGGCTAAAACACCACTGCGTTCTTACATGCCGCAGGTTATTCTCTTCCTCTTGGCTGTCTTAGGAGCCTATAGCCGCATTTACCTCTCAATGCATTTCGCTTTCGATATCTGGTGTGGAGCTGCTTTGGCACTCATCGTATGCTATGTTTGCTCAATTCCATTCGTGCGGAAAATGCATGAAAAACCATTTTGGAATAGAAATCTGAGACAAAAAATGACCGAAAATGCCCAAAAACATTAAAAAATGCAAAAAAAATACATTTTTTAGCAAAAAAATTTGGACATGTCAAAAATTTGTTGTAATTTTGCGCCCGCGTTTGAGAACAACGCAAGTGAATCTTACATCGGGTGTTTAGCTCAGCTGGTTTAGAGCATCTGCCCTACAAGCAGAGGGTCTGCGGTTCGAATCCGTAAACACCCACCAAAAGCAGTTATGTCGCAAGCATAACTGCTTTTTTGTTGATTAGCTCTTTTGGCATGGATTTTGTGCATGTTTGCTCACCGAGTGTTCTTATTATTAGTGAAGTAACCTATGAAAAGAGATTTGTCACCTTTTCCTTTCCATTCCCCGAAGGACATGGAAGCGTATGTCCGACAATTTATCATTGGCCAGGACGAGGCTGTTAAACAATTGGCGGTGCCTTTCTTTATCCACCATGAAAATATGGTGCATAAGACCCACTTTCACATTAACACATCACGCGTCTTAATCGGACCGACAGGAGTGGGAAAAACTGAAACCTTACGCCTTTTTGGCGAAATATGCGGATGTCCTGTTATTCACATCAACACATCCGATGTCACCCCTACAGGGTGGAGAGGACTTAGTTACACGGATATTCTCCGCGATGCGAAAAGACAGTATGGCACGGATGCGATGAAGTACGCTGTCATCTGTTTCTCCGAGTTTGACAAAATCTGCCACCATGGACAACAAATCGTCAGCGAACATGGTTCCGATGCCGATGCCGATTTTGTCAGGGATATTATGAAACTCTTTGAAAAGGAACCTATCCACATCGATGGAGGATATATCTCTTCGGATTCGTCTGCTTACAATGCCATTGATGAGTTGGAGACCGAAAACCTCTTAATCTTCTTTGACGGGGCTTTCTATGGCATTGAGGAGATTATCAAAAAACGGTTGAAAGCCCGCACCAATGCCATTGGATTTAGCGCTGAACATGAGATGCATAATAATGCCTATTGGGTATCGCAGTGTACCAAAGACGATTTGATAGACTGGGGATTTAATGCTGAACTCATGGGGAGAATAGGCTCGCTTATTCCTCTCAATCCGGCTAGTGAGGACATGATTTACCGAGGAATGACCAAATCCAAGGAATCTGCGGTACTGGACCACCTCAATTTCTGCCGAGCGCATAACATCTCTCTCCACATCGAACCCGAAGCCCTACACCTCATTGCCAAGAAAGCTGCCGAGTCTAAACGGGGATTTCGGGAAGTAAGGTCCCTTTTGGATACCTGTATGAATGAACATTACTACGAACTGCTGCAATCGGAAGACGGAGCGGCTGCCAAACGCTCCATACTCTTAAAAGCCGGATTCGTCTCAGAAAAGCTGAACCGTTAGGCTCAGCTTTTTTGATGTTACTTGCAGGATGACTCTATACTTCTGTAGGGAGGCTTTATCACATATTGGCGTTGTAGTATTCAGCTTCGCCGGTCACTTCACGACCGATAAAATTCGGCTTGTCAAACGCCTGTCGCTCGTCCTCCAACTCTATCTCGGCGATAACGAGTCCTGCTTTGCGACCCTCAAACTCATCCACTTCCCATACTAAATTCCCGCCTGCAGGAATAAGCCACCGAGTCTTTTCCAATAGCGGTTTGAGCGGATGCTGCAGCATCTCAAGGGCTTTGTCCATCGGGATAGGAAACTCCCATTCATACCGAGCGAGGGCATCGTCCGCTTTCTTGACTTTGATGGTTAGGATGGCTTCGTCATCGAAAATCCGTACACGCACCGTCCGACCCGGAAGTTGGCAGAGGTAACCTTGCTTGATACGATGCTTTGCCACCGCTAAGGGTTTATAACTATCGTCCTTGACGAGAAACTTACGCTCAATCTCGATATTATTATGGTTCATATGCCGGGCTTTTTATAGTTGTTGCTTTCTTCTTGCACTTTTTGCGTGCAAAGTTACTACTAATTTTTCAAATAAGCAAGTTTATTTATCTTTTTTACTATTTTGGGCTATTTATCAATTCTAAAGCACAGTTGTTTCTCTCCTCTTCCCTCCTTGTTCTCCCATCGCCCATGTGCCTTTTTCTCCTTTTCGCTCCTTATCAACTACTATAGCACTACAAGAGCATTACCAGAGCATTACAAGAGCGCCCTTATAGATCCGGAATGAATCCTTTATGAATCTAATTTCTACCTTTTGCCAATGACACACTTTTGAACAAAAAAACATATTTTTTTTGCATATCTCGAAAAAAAATCGTAACTTTGCACGCAAAAAGCAAGTCCCCACTCAAAAAATCCTATCATCATGAAACGCCGCCTCAAATAAAGCGCAAGGCTATAATAGAGGAGGCTCTTCAAAATCAACATACTCTTTAACTCCAAAAACTATCAATCAATTAAAGCAAGATGTTACAAAAGGGAAGGCACCTAAAGGAATAATTGACTTTCATTCTGGTAAGGTAGTTGGAGAACAAGACCACGTACACTTTAAAGACGGATGCGCGTTAAACAAAGATGGTCACAATGGAGGAATATGGAAAATGGCTGATTCTCCCGAAAAACTAAATGACAGAACGACTAGAAGTGGAACATATGATGAAAATCTTACAAGAATAGGAGACTAAGGTTTGTTTTTATTAGATAAATAATGAACGACACATTATAAATGTTTTATACTATGAATGATAGATGGCGTTTATATACAATTCCTATATTGAAGGAAGAAAACTACAGATGGAGCAACTCATGGACTTCCATGTCTGATATTGGTCGTGTATACCAAGGTAAAATATTCACATATAAAGAATACAAAAAAACCGAGCAGTCTTATATTAATTTCTTTGTCAAATTATTTAAGTATGTACATGCCCATAAAGTTAAAATTATTCAATTTAGCGATTTAAAATTCCCTGTCCGTGCAACTTACGATAGAAATGGAAAACTAAGAGAATGGTATGAGAAAATTGATAATAACATGTCTTTGTCTTTGGACGAAATACAATATGTAATTCCATTAATCCTCCGAGAAAATATATATGGTGTTTTGTATCATAAAAAGTCTAAGACATACATTCATTTTGGGTACGATTATTATGTTTATGTAAACAGTCCTCGTTTCTATTTCTTGCAGGGAGAGCAGGCTGTTTTTAACACCGATTTAGATCAATTGGCATCCCATAATGGCTTGTTTGTTGAGTATGAAGGTACTCGTATTACGCAGAAGATGGACGGAGAAGAATACGCCAAGTTTTTAGCGCAAGAATGCAATACTTAAAATACATGACCCATCAGCCGCGAGTGATCTTTGATTATACTGCCGTACGGACAACTCCTCACCAATCAGACTCCATATGGTTATGATGAGCGGTTTAAGTTCACTACCAAAGAATTGGATGCAGAGAGTGGATATTATTACTTTAACGCTCGGTATCTGTTATCGGAGTTAGGAGATTTTATCTCTACCGATCCTCACTTAGATACGCGTCCTAGAATATCCAGCTATGCTTATTGTTCATGGAACCCTATCAACAAGACAGATCCAGATGGCATGGATGATGAACAACGTCAGGCTGCGGTTGATTTGGCAAATAAATACGTTGAAAAGAACCCGAATAAGAGCCCTGAATTGTACGAATTGGGGGCAAAAAAAGGGAAGCCTGGCGAACCTATAGATTGTTCTGGTTTGGGTAGCAACTGTGCCAAAGCTGGTGGGGAGAAAGATCCAAACTATGGTCCTCATAGTAGTGGCGTTCGTAATATCGTTGACAATACGCAGAAGATTGAAGATATGAATGATATAGAGGCTGGGAATTTCGTTATGTTTAATAACAATTCGCATATGGGTGTAGTTACGGATGTTACACGTGACGAGAATGGTAACGTTGTTGATTTCCTATTTGTTCATTCGGCCACATCAACAGGTCCAATCAAAAACGGCTATATGCAATCAAAATATTGGAAAAATCGTGTTTGTGGATTTTATAAATGGGATACTAGACCAAACACGTATGAAGGTCCCGTGCTTCCGCAGATTACTGCTTGGGGAAGTAAACCGAATGGGTCGAATCTAATACGAACATTCAATGTTAAACCAATATCCATTAATATCGATCCAGGTATTAGGAGATAAAGTTATGAAAACAAAGTACTTAATTATAACAATGCTGATTTTTGCAATTAGTTTTTCATCTTGTGTAAGAGGGGCTCAACAGAGTAACATAACAAGTAATAACTATACTATATCGAATGTCAAAGAAAGTATTAAGATAGATAGTGAGAAGGTTGTTTCACTAATAAAAGAAGACGAAGAAAAAAGGGGTATATGGTCGTATGATTTTAAACAATCAGCATCTTTTCCTTTGTTTTATGAGGCCGTATGTGATGATGGTCTATATTTGTATCGTGCGACTTTTCTGAATCAACAAACTTATGTAGTTATGGTAGAAGATGCTAATATCGGTTCTGCTGTAGATTTTATTGTCGGTAATACAGATACAACAGGGGTTGAATATAGACATAATGGAAACTATGAAATTGTAAATGACTCTACAGTAAACGTGTTTTTTGACAAATGGTATCGCAATTGGTGTTACGCTAACGATACTGAAACGTTCGAACCAATATACCACATAAAGTGTATACATTGTTATAAACTATCTAGCCTTACATGGAAAAGGATAAAAGCAGATACCACTATTGTTGTAGACGAAAGAGAAAAAGCTTTGTGTGATGACATTTGGAAGTATACAAATTAGTCCTCGAATCGACAAAAGAGTAGCGTGAGAGTAGCTGATAGACCGCTGTAAGGTCTATGATTGACGGCTAAAGGATAGCGGAATGTCAGCAACTCTCTCATTGATGCTCTGAAAGAGTGGTGAACGTCAATACGAAGAGCAAAAAATCGGCATGTGTTTGCTTATATCGATTTTGTGTATTACCTTTGCAGGCGAATAGAAATTGCATCCACAAGACATATATGGCAAAGAAGAACGAAATAGTAAAGTCCGAGGCGACTTGTATTTTGATACCTATCCTTCGTCCCATATTAACTCTCTTTCTACTACTCTTTCTACTACTGACAACAACATTCTTGTCAGCAAGTATCTAGCCGTCCATTTCTTCTAAGAAATGCCTCCAAGATGTCATGTTCCATTTTGCCGGTTTAGAAGTATCAATCCTAATGTTCATCTGGAGGACGATTCCATCGTTACTTGCATGTATTCTACGGTATTTCCGACGGTGTTAAGGAATTGTCGGAATGCGGATTGCTCGATGACGATGGTGCCGCGACAGTCGTTGGGGTGGAATGAGAGTGAGGGAGCGTCCTTTAGACGGCTATCCAAGAAGAGGATAACATGATGGTCCGTGTCGTTGATGAGTCCGAAGGGACTGACGCTCCCGGGTTCTAATCCCAGATAACGCATCATCCTTTCCGGCGAAGCGAAAGACAACTTGCCGGGGGCTTTCTTGCCTTTAGAGACAAGAATGTCTTTCAGCCAATGCTCAATATCATGGATCGCCAAATCCTCGTCGCAGGGAAAACATATGAGGTAATGTTGGTCCCCCTTATGGTTACGCATGAAGATATTCTTGCAATGGAGTGAGCCGTCATCATGCCACCACTGCTTCGCTTCTTCGATGGTCTTGCCCTCGGGGTGATTATACGTGGTGAAAGGAATGTGATGCTCCTCCAAATAACGGAGAACCTTTTCCTGACGCTCTGAAATAATATCGTAGTTCATGATAGGTATCTTATAAGCAGGCGCGGAGAAGGGTGGTGCAGCCTTCAACAAGGTCTTGGTATGTCGCTTCGAAATCACCGGTGTACCACGGGTCAGCAACATCATGGTTGAGCAGAAGAGAAACCTTACCCGAAGAGGTTATTTCGGTATCGGGGAAGAGGTGACGCAGCCAACGGAGGTTACTTTGGTCCATGCAGATAATGCGGTCATAATAATCATAGTCCGCCTTCGTGATGCGGCGTGCCGCACGGGGCGTGAACGGAATACTTTTCTCACGCAGTTTACGCTTGGCAGGCGGATACATATCATTGCCGATTTCTTCCATAGAGACCGCAGCAGAAGCTACTTCTATCCGGTCTGCAAGTCCGGCTTTAGAAACCAAGTCTTTCATGACAAATTCTGCCATGGGGGAACGGCATATATTGCCGTGGCATATGAAAAGAATCTTCGTCACGTAAGGGTGAAAATTCATGTATGATGAATTACTTCGAATGAAAGGCAAGTGACAGAGTAATGCGATGAGTGAAAGCTTGCATATCGTAAGGGTCTGCCAGCTCATGGGCATAGACATTGAGACGCTCAATGGAGCACTGGTAAGCTATTTGCGCAATCATGTAAGCACCTCGATAACCGAAACCGATAGATGCTTGATGGCGACTTTGCAGGTTCGACCAGTCGGTGTCCGTCCTTACGCTGAGTCCGCTAAACGTATATAGCGGTTGCTCGGCAAGAGGCAGAAAATGGGATGTGAAGGCATAACCTGCATTGAGATAAAAACTCTCAGCCGGAACGATTTCAAGTCCCACACGGAGGGAGTGTAAATCCTTTGCTAAACGGTGGTGTTGATAATCGTATTGGAAGGAAAGTAAACCTCTATCAAGCATTTGTATCGCCGCTGATGCCGAGACGCGCATAGGCTGCGTAAAAGCATTGTCGGTCTGACGATAAGTAGATGTAGAAACTCTTTGGTAATCGAATGCTTGCGAATCTCCATAAGTGGTCGTTTTGAGCGACATGGCAGTAGGAGTGATGAACGATGCTCCTAAACGCAAGAACTGTGCAGGACGGTAGATAAATCCAATAGAGCCGTTAACGCCTATACCGGTTTGGCGTGTATAGGAGTAGAGAGACATGGATGTCGTTGTACTCGGAGAGGTGGCATAACTCTCTGCATACTCTATAGTATGGGTGCGGCTCAAAGACTGAATACCTAAACCGAGCCCCCAGTAGAAGCGGTTAGAGATATTCATGGCGTAGTTGATATTGAATTGCTGCACAAACCCCTTATCGGAGATAATCGCCGCTTGCCCTATCTTGTAATCCGTAGGAATACAAATGTCGTAGATATAACTGCCGTCGCTTTCTTGGAACAGGTCAATGATGGAGTCCTTGAAACCAAGATAAGTCAGCCACGCTGCATTATCCATATCGGGAAGAGTAGGTGCGGAGGGCAAGTTATATTGGTTAGCGTTAGCAGCCATGATGTTAGCGATGGATTGGGTAGGTTCTTGTTGGAGCGATGCCGCGTATGTCCTGTTCCAATTGCGCATGCGCTGGTAACTTATCATGAGGTTATTAAACAAGATACCCTCATTACCGTCTCTGCCGAATGCAAAAACAGCGGAAGTCTGTGTGGGAATGAAGTAGATATTCTGAATAACTCCATCGCGGGTACCCACCTGACCGTTAGCTACCATTTGTTTGGAACGGTCAATATCAAGTCCAAAGGAAATCATTGCCTCGAGTGAGCGATAGATACCCAGACCGGCGGGGTTATTGAGCACAACGGAGGACGGGTCACCGCCAATTGCGGTCATGGCACCTCCCATACCGACAAAACGCGCTGTACCAATGATATCACTCTCACCCAATATCTGATGGTCTTGCGCATAGCACAAGCTCATCGTAGTGAAGAAGGCTAATAGAGTTACAAGTTTTTTCATACGAGTCGAAAGTCAAAATTCAAACATTACTAACTTATCGGCGAATAACCATAACGACTGTGTCTTGCCGTTCGGAAACATAGGTAATCGTGGGTGTTCCATTGTCCGTTGGGGAAGCCGGAACTGTCTGAGCCGTCGGAGTTGCCTCTACGGTATTCGTCGGCGGTACAGATGTTGTGGTTTTTTCCTGCCGATGGTTCTTTTTGGGCCTTTCAGTCCAATAATAAACATCGTCCGCACAAAGCAGTATGGGAACGAAAAGCAATAATGACAATATAATTTTCTTCATATAGCAAACTTAACTGTGTCTTATATCATTTGCTGCTAAAGCCGATAATCTGGCGAACCTCAGCCAGCGTTTTGGAAGCACTCTCGGTTGCGATCTCTGCACCGCGTGCGGCCACTTTATCCATATATTCCCGATTGGCTTGAAATTCCAAAATCCGTTCTCTAATCGGTGCACAGAAGGCATTGATGTCCGCCGCTAACTGCTTCTTCATATCCCCATAGCGGATACTCATGTTATTGTAGGCTTCGTTAAAGTAATCGTAGGTCTCGCGGGTTGAAACCAACTCCATGAGCGTGAAGAGATTAGCGATTACTTCGGGTTTCTCTTGGTTGAGTTGCGTTGGTCCGGAATCGGTGACGGCCTTCATCACTTTCTTACGGATGGTGGTTTCATCATCCATCAAGTAGATGCAGTTACCTTGACTCTTACCCATTTTGCCGGAGCCGTCCAACCCGGGGACTTTGACGGCGTTTTTATAGAAATGGTACGATTCCGGCTCTTTGAAGAACTCGACATTGTAAATGCGGTTGAATCGTCGTGCAAAGAGCCTCATCATTTCCATGTTTTGTTCTTGGTCTTTGCCGACAGGAACTTTATCGGCTTTATGGGCGAGAACATCTGCTGCCATTAAAGTGGGGTAGGTGAGTAGTCCTGCGTTGACATTATCGGGCTGGGTGCGTGCTTTCTCTTTGAAGGAAGTGACGCGCTCCAACTCACCCAGATACGCATTCATATTGAGGTAGAGATACAACTCAAGAACCGGCTTAACATCAGACTGTACATAGATTGGTGCCTTCTCAGGGTCAATACCGCATGCTAAGTACTCCGATAAAATAGTCCTGACCGACTGCCGTATATCTTCGGGCGTAGGATGTGTGGTGAGACTATGCCAGTCCGCAATGAAGAACATGCACTGATATTTATCCTGCATGTCAATAAAACTTTTCACTGCACCAAAATAATTGCCTAAATGCAGATGCCCTGTCGGGCGAATGCCGCTAATAACCTTTTCCATATTTATACAGGTAATACTCTATTAATTCGTTGCTCCAAGCATGATAATGTTTCGGTTTTCGCCACGCCGGAGATTGTTTGTATTTTCTTAAGAAGACTGAATAAATGCTTATTGTCTTTGGCGTACATTTTTACCAGAAGCGAATATAAACCCAAAGTATATTGGGATTCCACCACCTCGGTGATTTGCTCCAATTCATCGCAGACGGAGTCATACATGGTTCCTTTATCCAACGTGATACCGATATATACACAGAGGTTATAACCGAGCATAACCGGATTGACGGTATATCCTGAGCCTTGTATGACATGGGTGTCAAGCATTTTCTGTACCCGTTGGTGCACTGCGGCTCTGGAAGCCCCGACCTCATCGGCAACATCCTTGAAGGGCATGCGCGCGTCTTTCGTAATTAGTTTGAGGATCTTACGATCCAATTCATCTATTTTTTCCATAATTGTAAATGAATCGTCAAAAATCGTGCAAAAGTATATTTTTTTTTGCATATTTCCAAAAAAAGTTGTATTTTTGTAGCAAAATGTTACAAAAATGTCGATAAATGACTACATAGAGGCTCATTCAACGCCGGTTTCTTCACTATTGGACAGGATAGAACGTGACACTTATTGGCATGCCATTAATCCTCGTATGGTGTGTGGCGCAGTAGAGGGACAGATGCTTGCTTTCTTAAGCAGGATGATTAAGCCCAAGCGCATATTGGAGATTGGTACATTTACCGGTTATTCTGCTTTATGTCTGGCGCAGGGACTGACAGAGGACGGGCTTTTGGATACGATAGAGCGTAATGACGAGATGGAAGATACTATCCGCCGGAATATCGCCTCAGAAAGGCGTATCTCGCTCCATATCGGTGATGCGTTAGCGATAATACCGACCTTGAATGCCTGCTACGATTTGGTATTCATCGATGGCGATAAGCTGCAATATCCTGCATATTTGGATGCCGTGCTGTCTTTATGTCATCCGGGCTCTTGGATTTTGGCTGATAATACGCTATGGGACGGTCATGTGATAGACCCCAGGTACGATAAAGAGCCGCAAACGGTGGCGTTGCGTCGTTTTAATGAGAAAGTGAAAGAGGATAAACGTTTAGAAGTCGTCCTCTTACCCATACGTGACGGGCTTTCGGTTATCCGCGTTTTGTAGCCATATCGCGTCGTAAAGCAGAGTGAATCTCTTTAGGAAATGCATTACGCCGAGTGCATGCGCTTAAATAAAATACTATAAATTGTTTTCCAGAAATATCGCCAATCCGTCCTGATTGGGTGTCGGAAATACTCATCGAGGTATTTATTCTCTGAAGCATAGAGCTCCTCGAAGGTCTCGGGGTGGTCTATGTAGAACGGCGGTATCAAGCCGGGCTTGGTTTTAGTGCGTTTCGCCTGTAATTCTTCAGGGTAGGTATCGAACATTGCTTGCGAGAGCGGTCTGATACCGACTAATTTGACATCCCTCCTAAGCCAGTTGATAAGCATTGGCAGTTCATCAAGCCAATAGCGTCGGAGAATAGCACCCCAATGGGTGATGCGGAAATCGTCTTGCGCTTTATCGGCGATATTCATTCCTCCGCGTTTATCAAAAACGTATTTCTGGATATACTCGGAGTAAGGGTGCATGGTGCGGAATTTATAGAAATACTTGATTTGTTTATTTTCGCAGACACGTGGCAGTTTGATGAGCGGTCCATAGACCTTGATTTGTTCTTGCGGGTAGGGCTGTGAATGGCGATGAGCAAAGACGTAGTCAATATGTCCCATAGGAACAATATCGTCCACTTCAAAGCCGCAATAATAGAGCCTGCCGAGTACTTCTGCTTTTGATAAAGTACGGTGTGTACCACCTCCGAGGTCAAAATGAAGGCGGGAAGTGAGTAGCAGTCGCGGTAGTATTCGTCGGTAAATAAACCAACAGGCATAGACTAAATAGTTAATGCCTTTAGGGTAAGAAGCAAGCATTTTCCGCTTGACATATTCCTGCGGGCGGTAACAAACGACATAGGTGCCGTTATCGGGCAGTTTCTGGTTCACAACGCAAAAACGCTTGTTGATGCCGCGTATATTGTTTAGAATGGTAATATCAACAATGCAGTTATACTGGTAGTCTTGAAACTGGAGTAATGCAAAACGCTCCCGGTCTGCGACGACTTTCGTCAGATTGGATTCCAAAGCGGCTTTATCGAGCAACATCTCATAGTCTTGTTCCGTAGTGAGAGAAAGGATAGCATCGTGAATAGATGCCATAGATGCGGGGGAACGATGTGTCGCAACGCGTTGGCAGACTGCATTATGCCGTTGCTCAATTTTCATGGGCGGAACGGTCATATTAAGCGCAAACTTGTAATAATGCATGAAGAGAATAAGGGTAGCGTCAAGAATCATCACAATACCTATTGTCCACAAGGCAACGGTAAGTGAAACAGTAGTTCCCTTGACAACGAAAGCAGTATGAGTCAACAACGCGGCTATAATACCCATGAGTAGTCCACCGGTAGCGAGCATGGATAGCATCTCTTGCCAGAACCATGATTCGCGGTAGGAACGTTTGTATTTACCGAATAGAAGTCCCAACAAAACCCAGGCTCCCATTGCCATCAAGAAGAATAGCAAGTATGGGACAATAGCCGCTTTGTCAGCAGAAAAGCGCCAAATTAGACAGATAACATTCGCTATCAGCCACAAAACAATATCATTAAGTATGCGCTTGAACATAATACTTCTGTTTAATCCAATTCTTGAGGCGCTGTGCTACAGCCTCATAGCACCATGGTATTAAATTGTTGGTCCACCGCTGGGGATGTGTTGTCATCATTATATTGATGGTAGGATGCTTGTCCGTCAGCCAGCGGATAATATCTTCGGTTGTATGAAACGTCAATCCCTGCTCAATCCATTGTTGCTGCTGTGGCACTTTATCGCGTACCGAGACGTTATAGCCGTCCCATTGCCTTCCTGTGTCCGTGAGATAGAGGGCGTGGTCAAAATCGAAATCAAAATACGGTTCGCCTATAATGCCTTCATCCCTATAGGAGTACGACTTCCATAAATCGCGTCCGTCGTAAGCGGATGTGGGCGCTCCGTGCATACAAATCGTCTTGACCGGATAGTAATGGCGGAAATGCTGCAGGTGTTTCTTAAATAATTGGTAGGCTTTCTCTACATCGCCGTCGGCCAGGGACATATCTTCGTAATGGTAGCCTATTTCGTGTCCTAAAGTTGCAATCTCGTAGATTATTTCCCGGTCATCGGATTGTGGAACCGCCCGAAAATAGTAGGAGGCTTTAATACCTAATTCATTTTCCATGATGGCAGTCTGTAAACTATAATCCGGATTTTTGTCCACATCATGGCGTAAGACAATGGTTTTGGTGTCAGGCTCAACGGGAGCGGCGAAATATTGCTGCATCGTAATAAAGGTATATCCCTCCCGTATCAGTGTACTGAGCAAACGGTGATAAATCTCTAAACTAAAGTCTCGCATTTGATAACGTACTCATCTAATCTTTTCTTAAATTCGCTAACATCCCCTTGGTCAAGAATAGTGCGTAGATTGGTTACTCGTTGGCGCACCGATTCGACAGCATGTCGTTGTAGTTTTTCTTGTGAGGGAGTCAGTGCTTTCTCCATTTTGGCAAGGTCGGTATCGTAGAGCATGGTGCAGTGGGCAATCGTGCCATGTTCATTGGAATAACAGGCAGCGCCGCTGACTTTACAACCATTGACAAGTATATCGTTGTGCTCCGTAGTAACGACCTCATATCCCAATATGCGCAGGGCTGCGGCTACTTTCTGAATAAAGGTATGAAAGACCTCCTGGGCATGGGGAGACGGGGAAATATAGGATATCATGATATTGCCTTCGTCCGCATAAACAGCCCCGCCACCGCTTTGACGCTGAAAGATGGTGATATTCTGAGCTTGGCAATAGGGGATATTGATCTCCTGCTCAAGCACTTGGTGACGTCCGTAAATGACGGTAGGCGGTACCTGCCATGTCATCCAAACGGGAGAAATGACATTGCGAAGGAGTTCCGCCTCCCGGTTGAGATAAAATCCGATTGATTCCATTATATTTGAGGTTCTTTAAGTTCTTTACCTAAACAAAAACGCACTCTTATATCGCGGTCATCGCCAATATAAATAAATCGTCCTATACGCTCTTGGAGACTATAGTTTGCGAAATTAAGGTAACTATCGTCCACAACAAGGGCATCAAAATCGTACCCGGGTTCGAAAGAACCGACTTTTCCGAAGAACGTACCTCCTGATTTAGTTGCCAAATAGAAGGCTTCCGAGAGACTGAGGAACGGCACTTTTCCGTGTGATTGAGCGTAATGTATTTTGCTGGTCTGGATAGCGTATTGGATGATACGCAACATAGACATATAGTGTCCTCCGCTAATGTCGGTGCCGAGTGCCACTTTGATACCTTCATTGAGGTAGGAACGGATAGGTGACATGCCGCTCGCCAGATTATAATTGCTGGTCGGACAATGGACAACATATACGCCGTTAGCGCGCATGAGTGCTTTTTCCTTATCATCACTATAACAGCAGTGTGCCATGAGAGTCGGTGTTTGACCGAAGAGTCCATAGCGATTATAAGCATCGCCATAGCAGGTGCTGAGCGGCTCAAGTTGTTTAACCCACTCAATCTCGCTGATATTCTCGGAGAGGTGACTTTGTACGGGAAGTTGTCTTTCGCGCGCTATGACACCCAAGGCATGCGACATGTCTTCGGTACAAGAGGGAATAAATCGCGGCGTTACGATGGCTTTGACTAAACCGTTTCGTCCCAGTTGTTCGTCCAAAGCGATGGTATCATGGATTGCCTGTTCGGTCGAGTTGCGAAGGTCTTCAGGGCTATTGCGATTCATAGCGACGAGTCCTACATATGCGCCAAGACCGGCATCTTGTAACAGTTGTGCTAATAGTTGAGTAGCCTCCAAATGTATGGTGCCGAAGATAGCCGCTCGCATTGTTCCTTGCATCCATAACTCGTGTACAAAGCGGGTGTATATTTTTCGCGCATATTCGAGGTCTTTGAACTTCATCTCCTCGGGGAAGGTATAGGTGTTCAGCCACGGCAGAAGTTCCAAGTCCATTGCAAGACCATTATTGCGGTACTGCGGAGCGTGCAAATGGAGGTCATTGAATGCCGGTATGAGCAACTTATCACCGAAGTCTATAACCTCGCCAAGAGAGGCGTTGACTTTCGATTGACTTTCGATGGAGTTCCGACTCTTCTCCGATAAGTTTTCAATAGGATTTTGTTCTCCTACCGACAAAATTTTACCTTCATCACTGACCGCGATATATCCGTGCGGGATGATTTCAAACTTCTCGGGTGTCGGCGTCCACAACAGGTTCGCTCTGTAGATTTTCATGTTTATTCTTTTTTGTTCTAAAGTTCAGTTTCATGATGAAGAAGTTGATGATACCGGAAATGAGTATAGACCAAATTCCAGCCCATTCGGCATTCATCCATGCGAGCCAAGCGACGGTAGTACCGAGCCATAGCAGACCTTCGAGCAATCCCATCTGAAGTACATAATTGATACCACGCGCCAGCAGGAAGCCTGACACATTCTTCCAGTTCGGATGCTTATTGTCAGAAAAGACGTAATAAATCTGGAAGAGGTAATTGGTAATCATCTCCAGGACAAAGCCGATAGTGAAGGCGATGGAGACATGTTCATCACCGGTAGTCCATTCGAAAATCCTTAAGAAAGCATAGTAAATGCCGTATTGAATACCTATTCCCAATTGCCCTGCCAGAAAAAATCGCACACCTTCGCGAAGCGTTTTCTGCTTGATATAACTTGTAGGTAATTTCATAGGTAATTATTTAAGCATCGATACGATTTCTTCCATAGCGTCAGCGAGTCCTTGTGTATTTCGTCCTCCGGCTGTAGCCATCCAGGGTTGTCCACCTCCACCGCCCTGGATATGTTTGGCAGCGGCTTTGATGATATTCCCCGCATTAAATCCTGCATCCACCATCGGTTGGGAGAGGAAGAGTGCGATAGTGGGTTTGCCTTGCCATTCAGTGGCTCCGACGACGGCAAAGCGTACATCGGTGAAATGGCCTTTAAGCAAAGGCATGACGCCACGAATGATATTGGGGTCATGTTCGCCGTCCAAGCGCACTAACTTCAGGTCACCCAAGTCCTGAGCGCTATTGAGAATTTTATCGCGGAAAATGATGAGTTTCTCTTGGATAAAGTCCTCGACTTGTTTTTTGAGACCGGCATTCTCGTCAAGTTCCCTGCGAATAGCCGCCATGAGGTCGGGTGTATTATTGAAGAGTTGCTTCATCTCGTTCATCATATCCAATTGGTGGTAATATAACTCATCGGCTTTGGCAGCAGTCACTGCTTCAATACGCCTAATGCCGGCAGCGACAGAGGTCTCCATAATAATACGGATGGATCCGATTTTACCTAATGCGGGAACATGGCAGCCACCGCACAATTCGATAGAAGGACCATATTTGATGACGCGCACATCGTCTCCATATTTCTCTCCAAAGAGTGCCATTGCGCCCATTGCGCGTGCTTCTTCAAGCGGTGTGTGGCGACTTTCTTCCAACTGTAAATCGGCGCGAACCAATTCATTCGCCATTTGCTCGACTTGACGCAGTTCTTCAGGAGTTACTTTTTGGAAATGGCTAAAGTCGAAACGCAAACTATCGGCTGTAACGAGTGAGCCTTTTTGCTCAACATGGGAGCCTAAGACTTGTCTTAAGCAATAGTGCAAGATATGTGTAGCTGAGTGGTTGCAGGCAATCGCCTGTCGTCTCTCTTGGTCCACTTTGGCAATTAGTGTCCCTTCAAGATTATCCGGCAATTCGGGGAGAATGTGGATAGAAAGACCATTCTCGCGTTTAGTGTCCACTACGCGTTTATCACCAATATAACCGGTATCGCCAATTTCTCCTCCCATTTCGGCATAGAAAGGCGTTTGGGTCAGGACAAGTTGGTAGGATTTTTTGCCTTTTTGTTCTACTTCGCGGTAACGTAAGACGCGTGTTTCGCACTCCAATGTATCATATCCTACAAATTCGCTATCTCCTTCGGCAATAATATGCCAGTCTCCGAGGTCTTGTTTGTTGGCGGCCCGTCCCATTTCTTTTTGGTGCGCCAATGCCTTATTGTACTCTTCCTCATCGGTAGTCATCCCATTTTCGCGCAGGATAAGCTCGGTCAAATCCAAGGGGAATCCATAAGTATCCTTGAGGGTGAAGACATCCACTCCGCTAATCTTGTTGATGTTATTGCGGCGCGCTTCGTCCATGAGTTTATTGAGCAGCCCGATACCTTTGTCCAATGTCTTTAAGAAAGCCTCTTCCTCGGCTCGAATAACGGGCGTTATTTGGGTTTGTTGTTTGATGAGTTCGGGATAGGCTTCGCCCATATCCTCAATGAGTTGCGGAACCAATTGGTAGAGGAACGCTTCGCGTTGTCCCAAGAAGGTATAACCGTATCGCACTGCGCGTCGCAAGATACGACGAATGACATAACCTGCTTTTTCGTTAGAAGGCAGTTGCCCGTCGGCGATTGCAAAAGCAATGGTGCGTATATGGTCGGCGATGACGCGCATGGCTACATCGGTGTCCTCTTTTTCGCCATAGCGGCATCCCGCGAGTTTACCGATAGCATTTAGCATAGGTTGGAAAACATCCGTATCGTAGTTGGACTGTTTGCCTTGAATCGTTCTGACAAGTCGCTCAAACCCCATGCCGGTATCAATGACTTTCATAGAAAGTGGCTCCAAAGAGCCATCGGCTTTGCGGTTAAACTGCATAAAGACGATATTCCAAATTTCAATGACCTGCGGATGGTCTTTGTTGACCAAGTCGCGACCGGAAATGCCGGTCAGCTGTTTTTCTTCTTCAGAGCGGCTGTCCACATGAATTTCGGAGCAAGGACCGCAGGGACCCGTGTCACCCATTTCCCAGAAATTATCATGCTTATTGCCATTAATAATATGGTCTTCGGGAAGGTGTTTGCGCCAATATGAAGCGGCTTCGTCGTCGCGTGAGAGGTTTTCTTCTTCAGAGCCTTCAAAAACGGTGGCATATAAGTTCTTGGGGTCAAGTTTCAAGACGTCCACCAAGTACTCCCATGCGTAATCGATAGCGCCTTCTTTGAAATAATCTCCGAAGGACCAGTTACCGAGCATTTCGAACATGGTATGGTGGTAGGTATCGTGTCCTACTTCCTCCAAGTCATTGTGTTTGCCGCTGACGCGCAAGCACTTTTGGCTATCTGTAACCCGCTTAAACTGAACGGGGTCATTGCCCAAAATAATTCCCTTCCAGGGGTTCATACCGGCGTTGGTAAACATCAAGGTCGGGTCATTTTTAATCACCATAGGAGCAGAGGGTACGACATGGTGCCCTTTGCTTGCCATAAAGTCCAAGAAGGACTTTCTAATCTCATTAGCAGTCATATATTATTCTATCTTATTCAGTTTTATCAGTTTTTTCAGCTTTATCTACTTTGTCCGTAGGAACAAAGAACGGAATATGCGGTCGTTTGTCCTCTTTCGGTCGTTCGGGAATAGGTAAGGGGTCGGCATTTATTTCCTTATCCAATGCGCGTGCTTTGAGTACATCAATTGCCGTATAAACGGCGTGGCGCATGCTTGTGGGGTCAGCCATGTTTTTGCCCGCAATGTCGTAGCCTGTTCCGTGGTCGGGCGAAGTTCTTATGACAGGTAGTCCTGCTGTATAATTCACCCCGCTCATATCCAGACTTTTGAAGGGGATAAGTCCTTGGTCGTGATACATAGCGAGAACGGCATCAAAATGGGTGTATTGACCTGCACCGAAAAATCCGTCGGCACTATAGGGCCCAAAGACATAGAGGCCTTGTTCATTGGCTTTCTTGATGGCAGGAACTATGATTTCTTGTTCCTCATTACCGATGAGTCCATTGTCGCCGGCATGGGGATTGAGCGCCAAGACGGCAATGCGTGGCATGCGAATGGTAAAATCTTGCTGCAACGACTTATTAAGGGTCGTCAATTTGCGAAGTATTCGCTCTTCGCTAATCATGGAAGAAACCTTGGCAATCGGAGTATGGTTACAAACCAAGGCGATGCGCATTAAGTCGCTGGTCATCATCATGAGTGCCTCTTGGAGGGGGGCTCCCGTTTCATCTTTTTCGGCAAACAATGATGTCAAATACTCAGTATGTCCGGTGAAAGAAAAGGCTTCACTTTGGATATTATCTTTGTTGATTGGCGCAGTAACGAGTGCGGCTATTTTTCCGGCTTTCAAGTCCTTACAGGCTCTATCTAATGCCTGAAAAGCGGCTTTGCCGGCTTCAGGTGTACTTGTGCCCAACGAGACGGGTGTTTCGTTGGCATAACAAGTAATCAAATTGGCGACACCGTCTTTCGCCTCTTTGGGGTCTTGGATAATGTGAAAGGTAAAAGAGTGCAGTTCTTCCTGCAGTGTTTTGGCATGCAAAGTCGCCACTTTAGCATTGCCATATACAATGGGAGTACAAATTTCTTTGAGGTGCGGCTCGGAGAGTGTTTTAAGAATCACTTCATATCCGATGCCATTTATATCTCCGGCGGTTATACCTATAATGGGTTTCATATAGCGATTTCCTTTTATGCTTAATAGTGAACTTTCCCGTATTGTAATTTATCTAAATCAAAGCATTTGCGCTCTTCGTCTTTATAGCCTAACGTAATAGCACACAAGGGTGTCAGTCGCTCGGGAATATGCAGTAACTGACGGGTAAACAGTTGTGCTTCATTCCGTCCATATAAGTGGCACCAACAAGAGCCTAACCCTTGTTCTGTAGCTGCCAACATAATATGTTCAGCGGCAATAGAAGCGTCGCACATCCATGTGTCACTGATGGCGGTATCGGCACATACTACAATCGCAGCCATTGCGGTATTGAACATACCTGCTCCGGCAGGTTTACACGCCGCCATGGAGCGTAATAAAGAAGTGTCCGTTATAACATAAAATTCCCATGGGTTGAGTCGTTTACCGGCGGGGGACATCAAGGCACATTGTAAGATATAATCGATTTTCTCTTTCTCCACCGGCAGCGTAGAATATTTGCGAAAAGAGCGCCGGTTTTGACACAATTCTTGAAAGTTCATACTCAAATTATCTATTTTTAAGCCAAAACGGCGCAAAAGTAATAAAAAATTTTGATATTTGCAAATAAAATCGTAAATTTGCTGCAAATTAAAGCAAAATTGCAATGAAACGTAACGGCATTCTTTTTATTATTGTGAGTTTGGCAGTATTCTGCCTGTCCGGTTGTAAAGATGTGGGGACAACGAAAGTGTCCGCCACCGGTTCTATTTATGAATGTTTAGTGGTCATCCCCGATGGGGCTTTAACGGCAGAACAGTTATCCCTGGTTGCGCAAAATCATATCGGTGAAGCGACCGGCTCTGCCTATGATGAACAAATAGCCACGGCGTATGATTTGGTCAAGGCCACTATGGGTGCTCCGATGCCTTGTTTGCCACAAATAGAGCCTTATTTCAAAGTCGCGAATGTCACGCCTGAACTTTTCGATGAAGTATTGGCTCCGAGCCGTAATATCCTTTTTGTGGATATCAATCCAGACCGATATACACAGGTAAAAGCCAGAGCGACGACGGATATCTGGTCTCATCCGCAAGCCTTTTATCAGGTTCAAAGTCCGTCAATGGATGAATTTGTGCGTTTTTGGCTCAAAAACGGTAAGTCTGTGCGTGAGTGGTTTGTGGACCAAGAATTGTCGCGTCAATTAACGTTCTACAAGGCTGCCACCAACCATGAGGCGCGTCAGATGCTCAACGCCACGATGGGGATGGATTTATGGATAAGCGAAGACTATATGTTCATAGATTCGCTGACGCTTTCCGGAGAAACAAATGTATTGTGGTTCTGCAATAACAAAGGTGCTTCCAGAACGGATTTAATTGTCTATAGTTATCCCTATACTGACCAAAATACGTTTACCTATGACTATCTGAACGCCAAGCGTGATGAGGTACTCTCGATGGTGGTGACCGCCTCCGTTCCCGGGTCCTATATGGGGACGGAGTATAAGGTTATTCCTCCCGAGATGCGTCAGATTGAACCACTTAAGCATGATACGGCTGCGAAGAGCCAATTTTACGCCATGGAAGTGCGTGGATTGTGGAAGATTCTTAACGGCGAAGCAATGGGTGGTCCCTATGTCAGTCATACGCGTATCAATCCTAATAGTCAGCGTGTTACGACTGCTGAGGTATATGTATTAGCCCCCGGTCAAAAGAAGCGCAACATACTCCGAAAGGGCGAGGCTCAGTTGTACTCTTGGAGTTGGGTTGAGAAATAGGCTTTTTGCTATTCGCACATAAAAATAAATTCGCAGAGGTTGTTCAAAACCTCTGCATTTTTTTGAATTTCATATGACAAGGAATTGTTGAAATTTTTTTTTGTAGAAACATTTGGAGATGTCAAAAATATATTGTACTTTTGCAAAACTTTTCGCGTTATGGCATAGAAGAAATTAATACCTATTTATATATTTATGGATACCTATATTATTAAACGTGACGGGTCACAAGAAGTTTTTTCACCCGACAAAATTAAAAATGCTATTTCCAAGAGTTTCTTGGCAGCAGGTAGTTTTGCAACTGAGGAAGCGCTCGTTTCCGTTATGGGGCATCTGCGGATTTATGGCGGTATCAGTGTAGAGGAGATTCAGAACCAAGTTGAGGTAGCATTGATGCAAGAGGGCTATTACAAGGTAGCAAAGACGTACATGCTTTATCGTGCACGCCATGCAGAGGACCGTGAGACACAAGCCAAACTCAATTTCTTATCCAATTATTGCGATGCGGCCAATGCGGCGGAGGGTAGTAAATATGATGCCAATGCTAATGTGGAGCACAAGAACATAGCGACCTTGATAGGTGAGTTGCCCAAGTCCAATTTCATTCGCCTCAATCGCCGTATGTTGACGGATCGTATTAAAACTATGTTCGGCAAAGAGGTCGCAGACCGATACATGAGTCTCTTGAAACAGCATTTTATTTACAAGAATGATGAAACATCAATCGCCAATTACTGCGCTTCTATCACGATGTATCCGTGGCTAATCGGCGGTACTAAATCCATCGGCGGAAATGCTACTCAACCTACCAATCTAAAGTCTTTCTGCGGTGGTTTTATCAATATGGTGTTTATGGTAAGTTCCATGTTGTCAGGTGCTTGTGCTACTCCTGAGTTCTTGATGTACATGAACTACTTCATCGGTCTTGAGTATGGAAAGGATTACTGGAAAGAGCCGGAGAAAGTGGTTGATCTTTCCCTTCGTCACCGTACATTAGACAAGGTGATTACCGACTGTTTCCAACAAGTTGTTTATTCCATTAACCAGCCGACCGGTGCTCGCAATTATCAGTCTGTATTCTGGAACATCAGTTACTACGATCAGTTCTATTTCAAGAGCATCTTTGGTAATTTCTATTTCCCGGATGGTTCACAACCTGATTGGGACGGTCTCAATTGGCTCCAGAAACGCTTTATGAAGTGGTTTAACGCAGAGAGGCTTCGCACGGTTTTGACTTTCCCTGTTGAGACCATGGCTCTCCTCTCTGAGAATGGCGATATTAAGGATAAAGAGTATGCTGATTTTACGGCCGAGATGTATTCTGAAGGTCATTCATTCTTCACGTATGTGAGCGATAATGCCGACTCTTTAGCGAGTTGCTGCCGTTTGAGAAATGAGATTACCGACAATGGCTTTAGTTATACTTTGGGGGCCGGCGGTGTCAGCACCGGTTCAAAGTCGGTATTGACTATTAACCTCAACCGATGCATTCAGTATGCGGTTCGCAATAACATTCCTTATCAGTCCTATGTCGAAGATGTAGTAGATTTGATGCATAAGGTACAAATGGCGTATAATGAGAACCTTATGGAGTTCCAGAAACGCGGTTTACTGCCGCTCTTCGATGCCGGTTATATCAACATCAGTCGCCAGTACCTCACAATCGGTGTTAATGGTTTAGTAGAGGCTGCTGAATTCTTGGGTATTGAGATTAGCGACAATGAGGAATATCAGAAGTATGTAGAGACCGTTTTAGGAACCGTAGAAAAGTTGAATAAGAAATATCGCACCAAAGACTTGATGTTCAACTGCGAAATGATTCCTGCTGAGAATGTGGGTGTTAAACATGCTAAATGGGATAAAGAAGACGGATATGTTGTTCCTCGCGACTGCTATAATAGTTATTTCTATGTAGTAGAGGATACCAATATCAATATCTTGGATAAGTTCCGTTTGCATGGTCGCAAGTATATCGAGCATTTGACCGGTGGTTCGGCACTTCACTGCAATTTAGAGGAGCACCTCTCAAAGGAACAATACCGTCAGTTGCTTCGTGTGGCCGCGATAGAAGGATGTAATTATTTCACTTTCAATATCCCCAATACCGTTTGCAATGATTGTGGGCATATAGATAAGCGTTATCTCCATAAATGCCCGAATTGCGGCAGCGAGAATCTCGATTACCTGACTCGTATTATTGGTTATATGAAGCGTGTATCGAACTTCTCTGCAGCTCGACAGATAGAGGCATCCAAGCGTTATTATGCCAATGGTGGCAATGATATGGCTAAGGAGGCTTAATGAAGTTTGCATCGTACGACATTGTCTTTCAAGAAGTACCCGATGAGGTGTCTCTTGCCCTCAATATTACTGCTTGTCCTTATAGGTGTCCGGGCTGTCATAGCCCGCACCTAAGAGAAGACAAGGGTATAGAGCTTAGTACTGAGTCTTTGGGCGAGTTGCTGAATAATTACGGTCAACTCATCACTTGCGTTGCATTTATGGGGGGAGATGCTTTTACGAAAGAGTTGTACGATTTAGCTGCATGGGTGCACTTGAAGGGATACAAAACGGCTTGGTATTCCGGTCGAAAAGACATACCGGAGAATTGCCCGCTCATGCATTTTGATTACATTAAGGTAGGACCTTATCAGGAAGAGGCGGGCGGACTCAAATCCCCGACAACGAACCAACGGATGTACAAAATACAAGATGGCTCACTTATTGACATCACCTATCGCTTCCAGCGGAAGTAATCGAATCTATACTCGGGAGACGGATGCTAACGGTCAGACAGTTGTCAAGACTGTCGGTATTTCTCGCGTTGAGAATCATGCTTTCATCACCCTTGCTCGTCATTTTGAGGCACTGAACTTGCCGGTTCCCCATGTATTATGGGTTAGTGAAGATGAAATGAGTTATACGCAGACGGACCTCGGGTCCGTTTGTCTGTTTGATTTGTTGCCTCATGATCAGGATAATAGTGCAAATGATTTCACTGCTATTAAGAATCTTTTAGAAAAGACTATTCGTACCTTAGCGCATTTCCAAATGGAAGGCGCTCGCAATTGTCCGTGGCAAGTATGTTATCCTGTTCCGGCTTTTGATAAGCGCTCTGTCTTTTGGGATCTCAATTACTATAAGTACTGTTATCTCAAGGTTAGCGGGTATGAAATAGATGAACCGAGGCTTGAGGATGAATTTGAGAAATTGAGTGCCGAACTCTTGGTGGAGGATAGTGTGTTATCATCAGCATTTATGCTTCGTGATTGTCAAAGTCGCAATATCATGGTTGTTCACGATGAACCATACTTTATAGACTTTCAAGGGGGGCGAAGGGGGCCGGTATATTATGATTTGGCAAGCTTCTTATGGCAGGCTCGTGCTCATTATCCGCAATCCCTACGCGATGTCATGATAGCCGCCTACTATGATGAGTTACTAACCATTGTCGCACCGCATGCTATTCCAACAATAGATGTCTTTAAGGAGCATCTTAAACTCTTTGTGTTCTTCCGCCAATTACAGGTTTTAGGGGCCTATGGTTTCCGAGGCGTAATAGAGCGTAAAGAGCATTTCTTAAAGTCACTTCCTCTTTCAGAACAGAACTTGAAGGAGTTTATGGAAACGAATCGGAGTATAGCACTTCGTTATCCTTATATCGCATCGTTAAGCAATAGGGCGGCTTGTAAAAGGCAATGAACATAATTATTTTTGGTGGTAGTTTTAATCCTATCCATTATGGTCATATAGGATTGGGTCGGTGGGTGCTTGAACACACCGAAACCGATGAAATATGGTTTATGGTGAGTCCGAACAATCCTTTGAAAGACGCATCTATTTTAGCAGATGAGGCAGAACGTTTTAGGGGGGTAAAGTGTGCGGTGGAGGAAAATAATATGAGTATGCCGAATGGCAAAGTTCTTAGAGCCAGCGATTTTGAGTTTTATCTTCCTCGTCCCAGTTATACCGCCAATACTCTTCGAGAATTGCAGAAGGCCTATCCGGAGCATCGTTTTAGCCTGCTTATCGGGGAAGATAATTGGGAGATTTTCAGTCGTTGGCGCGAATATGAGTTTATTCTTGCCAACTTTCCAATCTATGTCTATCCTCGACATTCAAAGAGGGTAAATGAGGCTTTCGGTCCTTTACCATATGGCTCAGTAACCTATTTAAAGGATGCTCCCTATTACGATATTAGTTCTACAGAAATTCGCGAAAAGCAGAAAAAATGAAAATATTTTTGCATAAGTCATAATTTTTTTGTACTTTTGCGCCCAAATATTGAAATTTATTTTTTTTAAAGTTATGATACGTACAACATTTAACCGCTTACGCGAAGTAAAGGACAGTCTCCCGCACGGGAGCATGGATGTAATTGCTAACGAATTAGGCATTGCATCCGATGAAGTAAGAGCATTTTTTAACGGAGAGGGTACGACCGAGACCGGTTATCACATTGAGCCTGGACCTGATGGTGGTATTGTTATTATCAATGACACAAGGATTTTGGACATTGCACTACGCTTGGCGTGGATTAAAGACAACGGATTGTAAGGCATGAAAAAATTATCAGTCATCATTGTAGCTTTGTTGTCTGTGATGAGTTTAAGCGCAGCCAAGGCTGATTTGGCAGTGGAACTTAATTTGTCACTCCAAAGCACGTACCTTTGGCGTGGTCAGTATTTGGGAGGCTTGACATTTTTACCGGATGTGGCCATCGGTTTTGATACGGAAAATACGTCATTCCGCGCAGGAGTGTGCTCCGAATTATCCGCTTCTGATTGGAAGTTTACTAAAGGGACATGGGATGCAGATGGTTTGTATAATGGTACAATCTTCTTGCCCGAGCTGGATGTATATGGCGAATATGATTTCTTTGGTGCCAGTGCGTATGTTAATTTCTATCAGTACTTTACGCCTCAGGAGAATGCTCCATACGATGCTTCTTCGCACCAAACGGAGGTGGGTGTAGGTTATAGTTTGGATCATTTCCTCGGTGTAGATTTATATGTCAATTGGTACACTATTGTGGAAGGTGACGATTATCAATACGATGATAATGGAAATACTATCGTTGATGCGAATGGTAAAAACAAGCAGGCTTTCTCTAGTTACCTTGAGGTCGGTTATAACTACACGTTTGAAAAAGCCGGTGTAACTCTCGGTGCTAATGTCGGCATGTCTCCCTGGACAAGTGACAACTACTACAACACGAACTTCGGTGTTGTCAATGTAAGTGCCCGATTAGAAAAGGTTTGGGAACTGGATAAATGCGAGATTACTCTCTTTGGTGAAGGCTCGATTAACCCCAATATGGTTGCCCAAATCAATGCGGCTAAAGCGGCTAATGAGCCTTGTAGTTATGCTATATACAATAGCAATGCCGGACAGTATAAGACCGGCAATCAGGCATTGAATGGCAATATAGGTGTGACCTTCAGTTTCTAAAGATAAAAATAGAATAGTACTAACCTTTAAATACTCCGCTTATGAAACACCCTTTATCTATGTTGAGTCCGGCTATGATAATTGCCGCCTCAGTTGTGTTAACGTCCTGTGGTACGAGGTATCAAACTAATCAGGGCGAAGTATTTGGTACGTTCTATTCTATTCAGTATGAAAGTGACAAGGATCTGCATCCGATGATCAAAGAGAGTCTTATTGAATTTGACAACTCTTTAAGCACCTTTAATCCCAACTCCATTATTGCCAAGATTAATCGCAATGAGGAAGTGGAGACCGATGAGTACTTCGAAACGATGTATGAAGAGGCTGTGAAGATAAGCGAATGCTCTCAAGGTGCGTTTGATATTACGGTTGGCCCATTGGTAAATCTTTGGGGATTCGGGTTCAAACATAAAGAGGTTGTAACTCAAGAGAAGGTTGACTCGTTGTTGGAACTCGCTAATTATCTCGGTATCACGTTATCAGATCATCACATCTATAAGCGCGACCCGCGCATTATGTTGGATGCTGCCGCGTTAGCTAAAGGATATGCCTGCGATGTCATTGCTGAAGAATTGGAAGAGGCAGGAGTTCATAATTATCTTGTTGATATCGGCGGTGAGGTCGTTGCAAAGGGCGTCAATAAAAAGGGTGAAAAATGGCATATCGCTATCACCAAGCCGATAGATGATTCGACCGGTTCTATTCAAGAAAATCAAGAAGTTCTCGAGGTTAATGAACTCTGTATGGCAACTTCCGGTAATTATCGTAATTACTATATGGAGAATGGCGAGAAACGTTCTCATACCATAGACCCGCGTACCGGTTACCCCGTACATCATAATTTGTTGTCGGCGACTGTTATTGCTTCCTCCTGTATGCGAGCAGATGCTTTAGCAACAACGTGTATGGTCATGGGAGAGGAGCAGGCTTTGGAACTCATCAATAGTATTGAAGATGCCGCGTGCTACCTTATCGTGGCAGAGAATGATGAATTACAAATAATTAAGTCCGATAAGTGGGGCGACATTTTTGGTGATGATGGGGTGCAAAAATAAGTTTTGAGACGGAAATTTGTCATATGGGTATTAGTCCTTTTAGGCTTCAGCAGTTGCGGAGAATATCAGCAAGTGTTGAAGTCTAAAGACCCTGAGTATAAGTACCAAATGGCGCTAAAATACTTCAATGAAAAGAAGTATAATCGCTCTCAAGCTTTATTGGACGAAGTTGCTTCTTATTATAAAGGAACAGAGCGGAGCCAGGATGTATTGGTGTATCTGTCTCGTTCCTATATGGGAATGAAGGACTATTCATCTGCCGCTCAATACTATGCCGCTTATATCCGTAGTTATCCCAAGGGTAACTATATCACGGAAGCACGTTTTCAAACCGGACATTGTTACTATTTAGATAGCCCCGATGCCCGATTAGATCAGGAGATAACGAAAAAAGCCATAGCAAGCTTTCAAGAGTTTGTCGAACTATACCCTTCCAGTCCTTACGCGGATCAAGCGTATAAAGAGATGGGAGAAATGTATGATAAATTGGCGTATAAAGAACTCCTGTCAGGACAGTTGTATTACAATTTAGGTACTTACCTCGGCAATAACTACCTCAGTGCCCAATTAGTAGCAGAGAATGCCTTAAAGGATTATCCTTCTAATAAGTACCTAGAGGACTTTAACTGGCTGATACTGCAGTCTAAATACCAACAGATGGCGAACTCTACCAGTGATAAATTGCAAGAGAGAGCAAGACAGACGGTTGATGAATGTTATAATTTTCAGACTGAGTTCCCTAACAGTAAACATATCAAGGAGAGCAAAAAATACCTAAAAGCCGCTCAGTCATTGGCCGGCGAATAACTAACGAACTAAATATTAATATAATAACAAAAATGGATTACAAAAATTCTAAAGCCCCCGTCACGACTCCGACTCGTGATATGACGCAGATTACAGACAAAGTGGATAACACCTATGAAGCGGTTGTTATTTTGGGCAAACGTGCCAACCAGATCAGCTCTTCTGTGAAGAAAGAGTTAGATGCTAAATTGCAGGATTTCTCAACCCCCCAAGATAACTTGGATGAGACATTTGAGAATCGTGAACAGATTGAGATTAGCCGTAAATATGAACGTATGCCCAAGCCTACTCTTATTGCTACTCAAGAATTTCTTGATGGAGAATTGATTTATCAAGTAGGCTCAAAGGATGAGCAACTTAAAGACTAAGCACATAGTAGTAGGTGTAAGCGGTGGTATAGCGGCTTACAAGATCCCCGAATTAATCAGACTTCTCAGAAAATCGGGTGCGGAAGTAAAAGTGACGATGACAAGGAATGCCTTGAACTTCGTCACTGAACTTACGTTGCGTACGCTTAGTAATAACGATGTGTATTCTGATGTTTTTGCTGCTATCAATCATCATGCGACGGAGCATATCTCACTTCCTAATTGGGCAGACCTCATGGTAGTAGCACCTGCCAGTGCAGATGTGTTAGGAAAAATGGCGAATGGTATCGCGGATGATGCTTTAACAACCACATTTCTTGCAACTCGCAAACCGGTGGTTATCGCTCCTGCCATGAATGATAATATGTATCGTTCGGAAGCTACGCAGCAAGCAATACAGATCCTTTCATCCCGTCCTGATATCACAATGCTTGATTGCGCTGAAGGAGAATTGGCCTGTGGAACTGTAGGCAAAGGACGGATGCAAGAAGTGCAGGATATTTTATACGCTATAGAGAAAGCCCTTACTCCCAAGACCATGCTTGGTCAACGTGTCCTCATCACGGCAGGTCCGACTAAAGAGAGGCTTGACCCTGTGCGTTATTTGAGTAATGATAGTAGCGGCAAAATGGGATATGCTCTCGCGCGGGCATGTTATAATAGAGGAGCTATTGTTACACTAATCTCCGGGCCGACGGCGTTACCGTCTCCTATAGGTTGTGAAACTATTAGGGTTTCGTCTGCTGAGCAGATGTACCAAATGGTAATGTCCCGTCAAGATGAACAGAATATGATTATCCTATGCGCTGCCGTAGCTGATTTTACGCCAACGAAGCAGTCTGCTTCTAAAATTAAAAAAATACCGAACCAAACACTTTTCAGCCTTGAGTTACAAACAACGCCCGATATTGCAGCAGCAGTTGGGGCCAATCGCCGAGAAGAGCAGACCTTGGTAGGGTTTGCGCTTGAGACAAATGATGCGGAGGCTAATGCGCTTCATAAGTTGCAGAATAAAGGTTTAGATTGGATAGTACTAAATAGTTTGGAAAACAAAGGTGCCGGCTTTGAGTTAGACACCAACATGGTCACCCTTTTTTCTAACAAAGGTGATCGGATTGATTTACCCTTAGCTACAAAAGAAGAGATTGCCGAGGGTATCATCGACAATCTCTTGAGGCATTAATCTTTCTTGAATAATTTACCGAATAGGCGTTTGCGAGGGGCGTCTTCTTTATGATCTTCCTCTTGTGCATTCTCGTCCGATGTCTCGGGAACCCATTCGGGGCGATTTTCAATCTCGCCTACATTGGCTTTTACGTAACTGATGACATCTTCAAGACCTTCTACAAAATGAGCAAAATCCTCTTTGTACAAGAATACTTTGTGTTTCTCGAATTGAGGTGCCTCGTTCTCACCGATTAGTTTGCGTTTAGACTCGGTGATACAGAGATATAAGTCCTCATTACGCGCCTTTTTGACGTCCAAATAATAAATACGTTTACCGGCCTTTACGGAACGAGAATAAACGATCTCCGGTTCCGTCCCACTGTCATTTCTCCTTTTTTCGATCATGTTATTTTCCATAAAATTATAGGGCTCTTGCGTTTTTTCGCTAAAAGCGCAACAAATTTATAACTTTTTTTGCGAATGTGCAAATTTTTTTATACTTTTGCAGCAAAATATACAAAAAGAAAGCATGATAAACCGTACTTTGGTAAGAACACATGTCGTTCAGACATTGTTTGCGCATTATGAACAAGGAGGAAACACTAATCTGCAAGCCAGAAAAGAGTTGATTAAGAGTTTTGATACGACCTATGACTTGTATTTGATGTTATTGGAATTTGTCAATGAGCTGACCCATTATGCTCAAATTCAGTATGAAGAGCGTCAGCAACGAGCAAGAGCGACTCATGAGGTACTTCGGTTAAGCAGGCGTTTTATTGATAACCGCTTGGCTCAACAGATGTATTATAATAAGGAGTTGAGGAACCAGATTGCCAACCGTCATCTCAGTTGGGAGGCAGGTCTCAATGGTGTTTCGGCTATTTATCAAGCTCTACAACAAGCACCTTTTTATATTGATTACATAGAGGCTCTTGAGGACAACTATCAAGCGGATAATATGCTTTGGCGCAAGATCATGTCGGAGTTACTGCCTAATAACGAGGATTTTATCAATGCCTTGGATGAGATGGAGATTCACATGGATGCCCAGAACTGGACTATTGATCTTGATGTCGTACTTAGTTATGTCATTAAGACCATTCGGCGCTTCAAGGAAGATACCTCGGCTGATGAAGCGTTACTGCCTATTTTTGAGAATAATGAAGAATTACAATTCGCAGAAGACCTATTGCAGTTCGCTATAGAGGGCCATGATGAATACCAAGATTTGATAGCCAATCACTTACATGGCTGGGATCCTGAGCGAATACCTTTTATGGATAAGATTATCTTACAGGTGGCATTGGCAGAAATCATTAAATTTCCATCCATTGCCATTCAGATATCTTTAAATGAATATATTGAGATTGCCAAGGAATATAGCGGTGAAAAGAGTTATCTCTTTATCAATGGGGTCTTGGATGGCATTATTCGCGAGAAAAAACTACATTTAACTCTATAAAAATCAAGTATTATGTTACTTTATTCAATTCTATTACAAGCAGCTGATGCTACACAACAACAAGGAACCGGGTGGAGCTTCTGGGTTATGATGCTCCTCATTTTCTTGGTATTTTATTTCTTTATGATTCGTCCTCAAACAAAGCAGCAGAAGGAACTTCAAGCTCGTCGTGATGCGATTAAAAAGGGGGATAAGGTTGTTACCGCAGGCGGTATTCATGGTGAGGTTAAAGAGGTTCAAGAGACTACCTTCCTCATTGAAATTAGCAAGGGCATGGTTATTAAAGTCGAGAAGAGCAGCGTAGATGTTCTGCCTGAGAGCATTCCTGCTAAGAAAGAGGACAAACCTGCTAAGAAGGACGAAGAAACCAAACGTGAGAAAGACGAGAAGTAACGATATTCTGACGTACTTGTTCTTTGTTGTGTTGGCAGCTTTTATTTGGTTTGCTTACGCAATGAATACATCGAGAACGGTGCACTATACTGTGCCGATTAGTTATGTCGGCATGGCTAATAATGTCGTGCTCTCGGACTCGTTGCCGCATGAGGTAACGATTGAGGTGATGGATAAAGGAGCTTTGCTTAGAACCTATGTCCGTCATCCGCTTTCACTTCATGTGAATATAGCTGAGCAGACAACGCAACAAGAAGGTCGCATCGTTATTTCCACGGAGGATTTGCGCCGCGCTACAGGAGCACTCTTGCAGGGGACAACCTCCTTATTGGGTATTCAACCTGATATGATTGAAGGCCGCTATTATACTCTGCAGGAAAAGACTGTGCCTGTTCTTTTTAGCGGCACCTATCGCGCTGCACAGCAGTATCATATCACCGGAGAGCCGACTATAACGCCAAAAGAAGTGACGCTCTATGGATCTCGCCTTAGTTTAGATACTATTCATGCAGTATATACGGCCTCACAAGAGGTTCTGGTTGATGCCGATTCGCTGCGTGTAAGTATTCCTTTAATCATACTACCAGAGGTACGAATGAGTGAAACTGAGGGTGTTATCGCCTTTCGTGCAGAGGAGTTTACGGAAAAAAAGATGATGGTACCAGTAACTGTTTTAGGGACACCTGACGATAAAAATGTGCATCTCTTTCCCGCTGAAGTGGAAGTGACACTCAGCGTTGCTATTAAACAATTTGCCGCCATTGGTGTTGCGGATGTTCAGGCTACCTGTCTTTATCCGCAAGTCAATGAGGCTCAGTTACCCGTATCGATTCAATATACTCATCCGGGTATTTTTAATGCACGGGTTTATCCCGCAATGATTGATTATTTAGTTGAGGAAAAGAAATAAAATTTACGGAGGTTTAGTCATGAAGAAAATTCAAATGGTTGACTTGCAGTCCCAATATCTCCATATCAAAGACGATATTGATCGTGGTATTCAAGATGTTATTGACTCTGCGGCATTTATCAAAGGTCCCAAAGTCGCTGAGTTTCAAGCACATTTAGAGGCTTGGACAGGTGCTAAGCATGTTATTACTACAGGTAATGGCACGGATGCTTTGCAGATTGCGCTTATGGGATTAGGTCTTCAGAAAGGCGATGAAGTCATCACTCCGACCTTTACGTTTATTGCTACTGCTGAGGTTGTAGCGCTTTTAGGCTTAACGCCAGTTGTAGTGGATGTTGAACCGGACACTATGAACATTTCTATAGAGGCGGTAAGGCGGGCCATCACACCTAAAACGAAAGCTATAGTGCCTGTACATTTGTTTGGCCAATGCGCAGATATGGAGCCAATTCTGCAAATAGCTAAGGAAAATAACCTTTATGTCATAGAGGATGCTTGTCAGGCTATAGGTGCGGAGTATCGTTTCTCGGATGGCACAGTTAAGCAGGCCGGTACGATGGGAGATGTCGGTTGCACGAGCTTCTTTCCCAGTAAGAATCTTGGCTGTTACGGCGACGGAGGCGCAATATTTACTAATGATGATGAGTTAGATGCGAAAATGCGTGCTATTGCTAATCACGGTATGGTGGTGCGCTATCATCATGATATGGTAGGTGTTAATAGCCGTTTAGACAGTATTCAAGCTGCAATTTTGGATGCTAAACTGCCTCATCTACATGACTATACTCTTGCTCGTCAGCGGGCAGCAGCATATTATGATAACGCTTTTAGGGATAATCCCCATATCAAGACCCCTATTTGCATAGAGGCTTCGACCCATGTTTATCATCAATACACCCTTCGCCTCATTGGTATTGATAGGGATGCTATCCGTGAGGGTTTGGCAGAAAAAGGAATCCCTGCGATGATTTATTATCCGGTGCCACTTCATATGCAAAAAGCATATCAAGATCCCCGCTACAAACAGGGTGATTTTCCGGCGGCCGAACAACTTGCCTCGACGGTCCTTTCACTACCGATGCACACGGAACTTGATGAGGAGCAACTTAAATATATCACCTGCAATATCTTAGAATTATGCAAGGCTTAAGTTTACAACTCAAACAGAAGCAGCAATTGCATCTCTCTCCGGAGCAAATCAATGAAATTCGCTTGTTGGAGTTGCCTTCTATGGAGTTGCAGCAGCGAGTGAATGAGGAGTTACAAGCCAATCCGGCTCTTGAGGAAGGAATAGATCCTATTGAGCAGGAAAAAGAACAGGAAGAGAAAGAACTATACGGTGAGGAAGAGGATTATGTCAACCCCTTACAGAACGATGATTTCAACTATGATGAATATGTCGAAGACGACGAAACACCGGACTATAAGCAGGGTAGGATGCAGAACTATTCCCCGGATGATGATAACCGCGACGAGTGGACATATTCCGGAGGTACAACCCTTATGGAATACCTTAAAAGTCAAGTCTATCTCACCAAGATGACTAAACCCGAGCGACATATCGCCAAATGGGTATTGGGTAATATAGATGCAGAAGGTTATCTTCGACGGACAACAGAGCAATTGGTCGATGACCTCTATTTCCAAGAAGGTCTACAGGTGCCGGAGGAGCAGATGTCTGAAATTGTGGAGCAGATAAAAACTTTTGACCCTGCCGGGATAGCGTCTGCTAATTTGCAGGAGTGTTTATCGACTCAACTTAAGCAAAAGAAAGAGACTCCGGCTATCAATAATGCTTTGCGTATTGTTACTTTTTGTTTTGAAGAGTTCAGTAAGCGCCATTACGATAGGGTACAGGAACTCTTGGAACTGACTAATGATGAGATGCGCGAGGCAGTCACCGAGATAGTTCACCTAAACCAGAAACCCGCTAATGCTTTTACCGGAAATATATTAGAGAGTAAAGAGTCGGTTATCGTGCCGGATTTTTATGTTGAAGTTAATGAGGAAGAAATAACTATTACTCTCAATACCAACGATATACCAGACTTGCATGTCAGTCAGGAATATCAGCAGATGGCGAAGGAGTATAGCAAGGCTCCCGATAGCGATAAAGGTATGAAGGAGGCCCTACAGTTCGTCAATACGAAGATTGGCGAAGCGCAGTGGTTTATTGCCGCTATTCAGCAACGCAACGAGACACTTTACCGCATTATGGTAGCGATTGTCGATGAGCAACGAGAGTTTTTTCAAGAAGGAGACGAAGCCTACTTGAAACCTATGATCCTGCAAGATATAGCCGACAAAACAGGATATGATGTCTCAACAGTCAGCCGTGTTACCAATAATAAATTTGTCCAAACCGAATTTGGCATCTATCCCCTCAAGCACTTTTTCTCTGAAGGAATGCAAAACGGCGATGGGGAAGAGGTCAGCACACGCGAAATAAAGAAAGCCATGCAGGAGATTATCGCTAAGGAAGATAAGTCAGCCCCCCTCAGTGATGAAGCCATTGCCGCCGAAATGACAAAAATAGGTTATCCTATTGCGCGTCGCACAATAGCGAAGTATCGTGAGTTATTCGGTATTCCGGTCGCTCGATTACGTAAACAAGCTTAATGCAGCAATTTCTCACCATATTGGCTAAAGTGTGGAGTATCATCTGTTACCCCTTGTGGATGCCCACTATCGCTATGGCGCTCTATAGCCGTAACGCTATAGGAATCGGTACGACGTTCTTTATGACCGCTATGGTGCCACTGATGGTTATTCTGCTCGGTATTCGTCGAGGTCACATAGCCGATATCTATATTGATAATCCTTCTGAGCGGACATTACCCTACCTCTATACGATGCTATGTTATGGAGTTTGGTGTTATTTTCTATGGAAAGTTATGCATGTAGCACCATTCTTTTTAGCTTCTGCGATAGGTGGTTTGGTGTGCTTAGGGTTGGTGACGGTTGTTAACCTTAAGTGGAAAATCAGTTCTCACCTCGCAGGTATTGGCGGATTGATAGGAGGTATTTTAGCTTTTTTTTACTATGCCAGTATTATGCCTTCTTTTTCGGTGCTAATTTGTTTATTTTTACCGGTTCTACTAATTATGTATGCACGTCTTTACCTGCGTGCTCATGACGAGTGGCAGGTTATTATTGGATTTATTGTGGGTTTATGTTCTACCTTCTTGCCATCACTATTAGTTTGCTGACCTGTACTCCGGGAGAGGAGGTTTATGCACACTACGGACATACTGCCATTCGGGTCCAAGACTCGGAGACGGGGCTTAATTGGGTATTTAACTATGGCCTATTTGATTTTGATACAGACCATTTCTACTCCAAGTTTGTCCGTGGCGAGACCTACTATGAGTTAGGTATCCAAGATGGTTATTCCTTCGCTTCCTACTATGAAATGGAAGGGCGTGATGTCTATGAACAAGTACTTAATCTGACGGATAGTCAGGCTGTTTCTATCTTTGAGGCTCTGATGCTTAATTACGAACCTGTTAACCGCACCTACCTCTATAATTTTGTCTTTGATAATTGTGCTACGCGCCCCTATAGGCTTATTCGGCAAGCATTAGGCGGTGCTATCCACTCGTCCTACAATGCGTTAGATGGGATGACCTATAGGCAAGTGCTCAATCGTTATACCGACCCACGAGGTTGGATAGGATTTGGTATCAATATGGTCTTTGGTCATAAAGCTGATGTCCCGTTGTCGGGAGATATGTGTGTCTTTTTGCCGGACCAATTGATGTACTACATAGCTCAAGCCTTTTTGCCGGACGGTACACCTCTTGTTAAGGAAGGACATATATCACCTTTTAGGCCTAATCATGTGCCGTGGTATGGAACATGGTATGTCGGTTATAGTGCGATGATAGTATTTTTGTTGCTCCTTACATTATGGGATAGGAAGCGGAAACACTTCCGTTGGTACTATGACCTGCCGCTCGCTGTCCTTTGGCTCAGTTTATTCGGAATATCGTTTTTCCTTGCCAATTACTCTATCCATCCTTTTGTAGGATTTAATGCACGAATACTCCTTTTTCCATTAACTCATTTATGCGTAAGATTGCTTTACTTAGTACGATAATAACATTAGCCGCTTCGCTCTCAGCCACGCCTAAATTGACGGTTGTGGTGCTTACGGACGGTTTGACAGGAGAGAATATTACTCAGTTGCAACCCTATTTGCAGCAAGGTGGACTACGCACTTTAGCAGAGGAGGGTTATCGCTCTTCGTTAACATTCCCTCATCTTGTGTTCGGCGGGGATGAAACAACGGCTTCTTTGCTGACGGGGCAAACGCCCTTTGATCATGGCTATGCGATGGATTCCGTCTTTGATACGCGCAAACGAAAAGCCGTTCCACTGTTGGAGGACCCTAATGTAACCGGCATTGGGACAACTGTCCATATATCTCCGGAAGCGTTAATGTCTCCCACCTTGGCAGACCGTTTGAGAATCAAGCATATGGATGCTAAGATTTATGCATTGGGTCTTCGTCCTTCAACCACGGTCTTGATGGCAGGGCATTGTGCTACGGCCTGTTGCTGGTTGGAGCCTGTCGAACAACAATGGGTTAGCACCGGCTATTACTCCTATGGTTTGCCGGCAGCTGCCGATGCTTTTAATCGTAGCGGGCGTATTGCCGAGTTAGCGGAGAGGACATGGACTCCGCGCATGGCAATCTCTACTTACCTGCATCCTACTGCGAAAGAACGTAAGAACAGTTTCAGTTATCTGCCTTCAACCAATCTGCTGCTGACGCCTGCTGCCAATACGCTCGTTATTGAATTAGCTTTGGCGCTCCAGCAAAAAGAAGCGCTTGGCAAGGACAATATCCCCGATATGTTGCTTTTGCAACTCAATACCCTTACTCCGGAGGCAAACTCGGATGATATAGAGACTGCAGAACAGGAGGATATGTACCTCTGCCTCAATCAAGATTTAGGGTATCTAATGGACCAATTGGATAAACGTATCGGGCGTGAGAATTACCAACTCTTAGTTTTAGGTCTTCCGCGCAAAGGAGTCGGCAATGCCAAACGCGAAGCACTCCATCTTGCCCAGCAGCATTTCAATATCGATAAAGCCTCTGCCTTACTCAATACTTACCTCATGGCATTGTATGGACATGAACGGTGGGTGGATGGTGCGTATGGTACTACCATTTACCTTAACCATAAACTCATCGAGCAGAAGAAAATGGACTTGGCAGCACTGCAACGCCAAGCGGCAAACTTTATGTTGGAGTTCGAAGGGGTTAAGTTTGCCTATACGCAGACGGACCTGATGAACCAACCGGCTCTGCTCTCCTCGTATAATAAACGCACGATGGGAGATGTCGTGGTCACCCTCTATAACCAGTGGCAAGAGGGCAAGGCAGTATTGCTGTATCGTTCCGGCTCACGGCGTATCTATCCGGAGCATTTGGATATAAATGATTTAAAACAACTTTTAGAACTATGATACTATACGAATTAAAAGTCGCTTACGAGCGTCAAACCGGCGAGGATAATCCCGCTAAAGTAAAAGAAACCTATATCGTTGAGGGTATTAACTGCACCGATGTAGAAGGCCGATTATTAGAAGAAATCAAACCCTTTATCTCCGGAGACTGCGAAGTTACGAGTTGTCGAAAAGTGCAATACTTTGATATCCTTGATAACACCACAGGGGATAAATGGTATAAAGGTAAGATTGAACTCATCACGGTGGAAGAGGATGGTAAGGAAACCCGCAAGAGTGCTACGTTGCTTATTCAGGCGGCGGATCTTAACCAAGCGCTTAAACGGCTGCATGAGCAAGTGTCTCACCTTGATTGTGAGCTGGTATCTATTCTGCGTACACCGATTATGGATGTACTTCGTGCTGTAGGGGAATAATGGTTGATATACGCTCACAAATAGCAACTATTAGACAGACTCTACCGCCATCGGTTACACTTGTTGCGGTCTCTAAGTTTCAGCCTATTGAAGCCATCGAGGAAGCCTATAATGCCGGTGAAAGAGACTTTGGCGAAAGTCATGTGCAGGAACTGACCGCTAAGTATGAAGCATTGCCGAAAGATATTCGTTGGCACTTCATCGGGCATCTCCAGACCAATAAGGTCAAGTACATTACCCCTTTTATTCATCTTATTCACTCCGTGGATTCGCTGAAACTATTGGCAGTCATCAATAAGGAGGCTGCTAAGGTCAATCGTATCATTGATGTGCTCTTAGAGGTTCATGTCGCGAAGGAAAGTACCAAGTCGGGGTTCTTACCGGACGAATTGCCTACGGCGGAGCAATTACAGGTTTATCCGAATGTCTGCGTAGTAGGGCTTATGACCATGGCGACCAATACCGATGACGAGGCAGAGATACGCCGTTGTTTCAAAACCCTGCATGACCTCGCAGTTAAGATGCCCGGACAGCAGCCGCTGAAGCTTTCTATGGGTATGTCGGACGATTATCCCATTGCGATAGAGGAAGGGGCAACCATGATACGGGTAGGTTCCCGTATCTTTGGAGAACGCGATTATAGTCGGACTTAAAAACTCCTTGTCACAGCAAATCGGACGAGTTCTCTAAGGGCATTCAGACTCTCACTCTCCTCAAAGATAGATAGGGCGTTAAGCGCCCTTTCTTTATGTTCTTCCATACGTGCGCGGGCATAATCCACTCCGCGAACATAGGGTAGGGTGCGTTTGCCGTCTTTAGAGTCTGCCTGAGTTGGCTTACCCATGCCTGAGGCACCAATAACATCCAGTATATCGTCTTGAATTTGGAAGCATATACCCAACTCATGCCCGAATTGTTTGAGGGCATGACATTGCGTTTCGGAGGCTTGAGCAGAGCGGGCACCTGTCTCTGCGCAGGCACTGAATAGAACTGCCGTCTTGTGCTCTATCATGGCTATATATTGCTCCTCGGACCATTCATCCGGTTGTTGTAATTCCAATAATTCCCCTTCTACGAGAGCTGCTACGATATAGGAGAGAATTTCTGAAATCTTTCTATCTTCCACGGCGGTCATAATCGCCGTTACAGAGGCAAAAAGGTAGTCTCCTACGAGGACGGCTATCTTGTTGTTGAAACGCATATGTAATGCGGCTTGACCGTGCCTGGTGTCGGAGTTGTCCACCACATCGTCGTGTATAAGTGACGCGGCATGAAGCATCTCTAATGCCACAGCAGTTCTGATAGACGCTTCGGTCACATCACCGCACACACGCGCCGCCAATAGCGTTAGAATGGGGCGCAGGCGTTTACCTTTCTTGAGTTGAATATACTCGCAGGCAGACGATAATAACGGAACAGCCTCAGACGATAATGCCTTGCTGTACGCAGCCTCAAAGCGTTGCAAATCCTCCCGAATAGGAGCTATTATATCATTGAGCGGATTCATATAGCATATCAATCAGTACCAAATTAGTCATAGCCTCCACCACAGGAACTGCCCGTATGGCAATGCAGACATCGTGGCGACCCTTATACCGCTGAGCAATGGTTGCCGCGGGCTTAAAAACGGCTCTAAACCGGATAGGCTCTCCGGTAGATATACCTCCCGAAATACTTTCTTTTCTTTCGATATACGCTGAACCGCGGTAGTGCAGGGACTCAAACCCCAAATCATAATCAAAGCCTTTGCAGCCGTTGATGGAGAGCATGGCTGCGGCTAAACGTGCAGACAGTTTGTCGAATATCGGTTCGCCTACGCCTACTCCTAAACCTGTGATAGTGCAACTGACGATACCGCCGATGGAGTCCCCCGCTTGCTGCACTTCTTTTAGGAGCGGCTCGAAACGGGTAGGGTCTTCTTCTTCACCTATTTGGGTCAATGTGGCATGCACCTCTATTCTGTGTTCAAGAAGCAACTTCCGTGCTATCTCACCGGCTACTACACGTGATACGGTTTCGCGGGCTGACGCGCGACCGCCTCCGCGGTAATCGCGGATACCGTATTTCTGCTGATACACCCAATCGGCATGCCCGGGGCGGTAGGAGTTTTGTAACCAAAGATAATCTTCCGGACGCGCATCGGTATTGCGGATAATAAACGCTATAGGAGTGCCTAATGTTACTCCGTCCAGCACGCCGCTGAGCCATTCCACTTCATCTGACTCCCGACGTGCACGGGGAGAGGTGCCTATAGAACTGTCTTCTACACTGCCTATGCGACCGGCACGACGAGCCAATGCCTCCCGAATCATCTCAAGGTCTATCCTGATTCCGGCAGGAACACCGTCCAAAACGCCTCCTATGGCGTGACCGTGGGACTCTCCGAAGGAAGTAAAACGAAATGTAGTACCGATAGTGTTCATTTTTCGGTGCAAAAATACATTTTTTTTTGCATATATGCAAAATTTTTGTTACTTTTGCGCGTTAAATTTGCTAATTATGAAAAGAATTGTACTATTTGCCTTTCTGTTGGCTGCGACTTTGGGTTACGCCAAACAGCCGCGTACACTTTGGGTAGCAGGTGATAATACTGCTGCAGACCAAGTGGAGTTAGCTAATCCTTCCCGTGGGTGGGCGCAAGTTTTACCGACCTATCTGACGGATATGGTGGTGAAGAATCTTGCAGCGGATGCTCAAGGTGTGGCATCGTTCATAACTTCGGAGCGGTGGAACTATATTCTCACGAATGCCAAGAAGAAAGATGTGCTCATTATCCAGTTTGGACTCAATGACCTTAACCCCGATAAAGGAGAGGCTTTCTCAACGATTGAGGCTTTTGAACATCACCTACTCACTATGGTAACAAAAGCGCAGAAAGCGGGACTGACGGTCATTTTAGCCACCCCTGTTTCCCGTGTACGACGCAATGCCGAACAGCAATTCTATCAGTCCTTCGGACTCTATGCTGAAGCCACACGCCGTGTCGCACTCCGTACGAAAGTGCCTATGATTGACCTTGAGCAGAAAACAGCGTCGGAACTCGCTTCCTATACCGAGCAGCAGACCGGGGAGTTGTACACCGATGGTATGAACTTGACGGAGAAAGGTGCTCTTTGGGTAGCGCAATTATGGGCTTTGGAAGCCGCATCAATCAAGGAATTGGAAGATAATATTAATCTCTACAATCATGCTGAAACGCTTTATACCACTCCTGTTACTGTTGATTAGTAATAGCCTTTGGGCGGAGCACTTTGAGTTACTGCCTTATGGCGATATGGACTCATGGGTGGTTCGTTATATCAAGGAAAGTAAAATTATCGGAGGTAAAACCAAAGTCCTTTATGCCATTGCTCCTACCGATACCATTCGTGGCAATATCCCCTTTGAGTATGGCTTGAATGGTAATCCTTGGTCTGTCAGCAATGCCTATGCCAAAGCTGCCGGCGTGGATAAAACTTCCGGTACTACTTCGCCTGAGCGTCGTGGTGATGGCTTTTGCGCCCGTATGGACTGCCGCTTGGAGACCATGGAAGTGATGGGTATGGATATTAAATTGCAGATCGCTGGCACTATCTTTACCGGTAAAACCTATGAACCCGTGCCGATGAAGGGTGCATCTGACCCCTATAGCATCGTCGAGATGGGGGTTCCTTTTACACGGCGCCCTATCGCGCTGCAATTGGACTATAAGGCGCGCATTGAAGATTCCAATATCATCACGAAAGCTAAACCGCTTGCCGGTTGCAAGCAATTGGAAGGACGCGACTATGCCCAGATTTATGTCTATCTCCAGAAACGTTGGGAGGAAAACGGACATATCTATGCCTATCGTGTCGGTACGGCATATGAGCAGATTTGGTACGATATACCCGAATGGGTCAATGCGCATCGTATTCCAATCAAGTATGGTGACATCACGACCCGTGCGGATTATAAGGACTACGAGAACATTGGTTATAACACCTTTAGAGCGAAAAATGCTGCTGGTAAAATGGTTGATGTCGAGGAGGTAGGTTTTTCCAATGATGAACCGACGCACCTTGTGCTCATGATTAGTTCGGGACGTTATCCTGCCTTTACAGGTCATGACGGCAATACACTCTGGGTGGACAACGTCGGCTTCGTTTATCCGTAATTCCTTTGTTGCTACCATCGAGTACTCTGTGACAATCTCAATTGGTTTGTAACGTGCTATAAAAGTTAAGGCTAAGGTTTGTTTATAAATCAGTTATTTGGCTTTGTTCCCTGCGCTATTCCGCAGGGATTTTTTTGCTCTCGACGAGAGGTCGACGAGAGGTCGTGTTTTACAGCATGCTTTAATGATGGTACTTTTGAAAGACGATGCAAAGATAATGCGAAAATGTAGAATGTGTATCAAAAATCTTTAAATTTTTCTAAAAAATCGTATTTTCCTCTTTTTTGGTTTCGCGATAGAAACATACAATGATACAGATTTGGCGATTAAAATCCAAAATAATTCAAAGTCCATAATTTTTTTAATGTTTTCGTCCCTGATTGCAAGTCCATTGGATTAGTCCTTATCAGTCCTTATCAGTCCTTTTGTATAGTCCCAATGGGGGGTAAGGGGGGACTAATCCAATGGACTTACAATCACGGGACTTGAAATTTTTCTTTATTAATTTTCTTTTTTGGTTCTTTTTTCTTTTATCAGCTTTCTTTTTCTCGTTTCCGCCCCTTACTACTCCGGGACCACCTTTATAGATCCGTAATGGATCCTTTATGAATCTAATTTCTACCTTTTGCCAAGGACACACTTTTGAACAAAAAACATATTTTTTTTNGCATAATTTCTATATGATAAAAAATCCCCTCTCCGGAAACTCGGAAAGGGAATTAAACATGTTGTATATCTCTTTTCTTCTACAGCTTGTCACAATAAGACCATCATGGCCGAAGGCTTTAAGCCTATAGCCCTGCTTCGGTGGAGACCGCTTCTCCCGTTTGGCGGGAGAACGCTCCGCCCTACGCAGGCACGGCACACAGAATGGGAATAAGGAACAAACGCACAGGCAAGTATATATAAAACACAGCGGGTTTCAATCCCGATGGGTTGCGGATATATCTATCATGCTACTGCTGGCATACTGCCTTTGTCAAAAATCCGTTCATGACATAAAACAAACACAGCCGTGCGTAGCACTCCTTATTAAAGGGGGAAAAGCAAAAAAGAATCAAGAATTATGGAAGCTTGGAGCTAATCTGGATGAGTATTTAATTGATGAAGAATTTGCCAAGTATAATATTCCACGCCTGTGCGTTCGTAGTCAAAACAGAATTGCGGGACGCTATCTAAAGATGGAATCTGACCATCGCCTACCCAATGCTCCATGCGATTGGCAAAGATAGCCTGCAAGCCTAACGGGACTTCTTTATATACAGGTTGGTTCTTCTGAATAAAAGTTTTGAAATAGTGTACCATTTCTTTGTATTGCTCGTCCTGTTCCAACTCTCCCTTTACCCACAAACGTTCGTAGTCCCAATAAGTGCTTTGCATCCCGTCCATATCTTCCAACTCTTTGGGACACTTTTCTTCTCCTTTGTAGAAACGGGTTTGTTTCAGCAGTTCCTGTTTGCGTTCCTCGCGCTCTTTCTCTTCCTTGATTTTCTGTTGTTCTTCGTCCAAATGGTAGGTATGGGTGTACCATTTACGGAATCCGTCGGGGTCGGTGTAGCCCCAATGACAATAACGGTTGAAGAGAAATGCTTTAAGTGAAATATCCACTCCATCGTTTGGGTAAAATTCAGCCAAGCCGTAGATGTTGTAATCCTGAATCTGTCCGCTCCAGTCCGTACCTTCGAGGCTTTTATGATACCATATATCTTCGTATTTCCATGCTGTGCCGGAACATTCCAAGCGGTTAATTTCTTCTGCGGAAAGTCCTTGATACTCGGTGTGCATACATTCGGGCGGCGGAAGGTGGGATTTGTCCACCTCATGCGCCTCCAACTCTTTCCAAAAGGGATTTTCTTCTTCGCCTTTGTAGAAACGGCAGGAAGCAAGCAAAGCTGCTCTTTTCTCACGGGCTTTAATCATCTTTGTCAGTTTCCACGGACAGGCTTTGCGGAAAGCAGTAAGTACGTCGCGCATTTCTTTAGGCAGATAGGAAATGGCTTTTTTCTTCATCCATTCGGGAATACCCCAGATGGCTTCGGCTATGCTGCCGACGATAGCACCGAGTGTGTCTGCGTCTGCTCCGAGAGAGACGGCTCGACGGATGGCGTCCTCAAAGGATGTACTTTGCAGAATAATCCAATAAGCGACAGGCACCGTGCCTTGACATGTCTCGTCAAAACGGTTCTGCACTTCGTTGAGGGAGAAATCTATCCGATAGCCGAATCTCTCCACGGCTCGTTTGAGTCCGAGTTCGTAGATGGTATCGCGGTCTATGGTGTTGCAAGAAAGATGCATCTGCAAGCAGTCATGAATCGCCGTGCAAACAGATTGGGCTCCTTTGATGCCTTCGGGATGGTTGTGTGTGCAAGCGGTGGCTGCCTCCACGATGTACATCTGTCCGATAGCATTGAGCGAGAACCACGCAATAGGGCTGACGCGCATAGCAGCTCCGTTGCCGAAACTGTTGTAGGGTTGCGGGTTGGGGCTATGCACCCATTTGGCAAACGAGCCGCCATAACCGCCCATCGGATGCGGGTAACGGTTGCACCAATCATGCAGAGACTCGCCGAAATCACGGTCTTTGAGAAGGGCATCGGCTACGGCAATCGTGCAGATGGTGTCATCCGTAAAACTGCATTGAGGCGAGAACAACTCAAAGTTGTAATCGTTGGTCGGATTGAACTCAAAACGGCTGCCGACAATATCTCCTATAATGGCTCCTAACATCTTATTTGGTCAAGGATTGGTACATCTTGAACAACTCTGCCACGCACTCGGATTCGGTCATCTTGGTAGAGAAACCATAAGCCGCCATGACCGCACGGTCGTTCTCTTGGTGGGCATGGCGCAACTCCGGCGGCATGGTGACTTCATCGTAGAGGTCTGCCAAAGAGCAATCCGGATATTTGGCGCGGGCATCCAAGATGGCTTGGGCTGTTTGTTCTATCTTGGCTTTCTGTTCCTCTGTGGGATTTGGCCACGGGAAATTATTATAAACAATGTCTTTCGAATAACGGTAACGCATTTCCAAACGTCCGCAGACTACACGCATCCACGCCATGTGGACATTGGAGGTAAGGACACCGAAATGGTAGAGCGTGGCGTTGGGGATAATTTGAACGGCATCAGTAACCTTTACATTTTTATCTACAAATCCAATCGGAACATATCTTCTTTGCTCGGAAGACACACGCGGGATAATTATATAATCCACTCCTTCTGGTTGCGTACATTGAGCAAATAAGTGTGGTTTTTCTGCAAACTTTCGAATGGCAGCAGCGATACTTGCTTCACGGTTTTCTTTGCATTTCCGCACTCGTTCATATACCAAAGGCAGGGCTTTTAATTCGGCAGGACTAATACCAACTAACCACAGGCAATACCGTTTTTTATTATTGATAAATTCCTCTGCTCCTAATAAAGGATGAATCCATTTTGTGGCATTGGGCTCTTTTGCAATAAACTCATCGTAATCTTTCGCTTCAATAATTAAGTTGCCACCATCAGCCACCTTGTTCCCGTTAATCATAACAGGGATATTACACAGCGGTTTATTCCTACTTTCAACTATCACATCATCTGCGTCTAATAAATATGGATTGATGTTAGTTGCTTTTATCGATTGACTGTCGCTAATATAAATCAGTTTTTGCCTTGTGTTTAGGCTGTTTTTTGCTGAGAAACCGATAATAACACAATGGACGTGCGCCTTAATATCGGCTTCTGAATCCCAACGGAAAGTGCGATACGCGAAATCTATTTTAATATTTAGGAAAGGCCAGAAACGTCCAACAGTTTCGCCTTGAGTGATACTATTGGTACTTACAAAAGCACAGCGGATATTTGTGCCTTGTATGAAATCTGACGCGAGTTTGTACCATCCGCAAACAAAATCAAGGTTCTTTACTTTCGGAAAGAGAGCATCCATATCGGATTTTTGCTCTGCCGTTTCAAAAGTAAATCCTACAAACGGCGGATTGCCCATAATATAGTTGAGCTTTTCGGGGGCAATAACCTCACTCCAGTCGATGCGGAGCGCATTGCCTTCGTGGATGTAGGCGTTTGTTTTGAGAGGCAGGAAATCAATCGCCCGTCCTGCTATAGCAGATGTCTCTTTGAGTGTCTGGCTCTCGGCAATCCATAGGGCGGTCTTGGCGACCGTACAAGCGAAATCGTTAATCTCTATGCCGTAGAACTGGGATATATTGACTTTGATGAGGATGTCAAAGGTGAGGATGTTCTCTCCTCCGAACATGGCTTGTATCACTTTGTTCTCCAAGCGACGGAGAGACAAGAATGTTTCCGTGAGGAAGTTACCACTACCGCAGGCAGGATCGAAGAACGTGAGGGAAGCGAGTTTGTTTTGGAAAGCAGCAAGGGCTTGTTTCCGTGGAGCAGCTTGTTTCATCTCCAAAATCTTGTCAAACTCGGCTTTGAGGTCGTCCAAGAAGAGCGGATCAATGACCTTGTGGATATTCTCGATACTCGTATAGTGCATACCACCCGAACGGCGTGTCTCGGGGTTGAGGGTCGATTCAAAGACTGCACCGAAGATAGTAGGCGAAATCTCCGACCAATCGAAATCGGCAGAAGCATCTTCCAAAAGGAGTTGTTTGAGTTCATCGGTGAAGGGCGGAATCTCTATCGTCTTATCCGAGAACAAGCCACCATTGACATAGGGGAACGCCGCCAGATCGTCCTCTAAGTATTTATCTCGTTCGGCAAGCGGCGTATCGAGGATGGCAAAGAGATCCACCAGCGCACGGCGGAGTTTCTGCGCGGGATAAGCTTTGAGGTAGTCATGGAAAGAGGTGCGGCTGTTGAAAAGTCCGGCATCCTCGGCATAGAGACAGAAGACGAGCCGCACGCAGAGGATATTGAGGCTGCGGAGCGTTTCTGGATCGTCGGCTCCGTACTGCTCCAACAACTTGTCATAGATGATACCGACCAGATTACCGGCTTTGACGGAAACCTCCATTTCACGTTTCAGATGCTCGTTGCCCTCGTCCACAAGGAATTGCAGGCGGTAGTACTCTTTTTCGAGGTCTTTGAGAAGGATTTTCTGCGGTTCGCCGTTGGGTTGCTCCATATCATAGACCCAAAACTCCGCGAAATTACAGGTTACAATCCACCGCGGGCGTTGGCTGTACGGCAGTTCGGCAGCATAGCGTTTGGCTTGCTGGAAAGGATTGAGGACAGAGCCGTCGGACTGCTTGATACCTTCGGCGAGGTTCTTGCCGAGCGACTTCTGCTCTATCATCACTTTGGTGGTCGGGATGAAGCCGTCGATGAAAGAGGTGTGGTCGAGCTTGACTTGGTGCTCGTAGATGATGAAAGTCTCCGGATGCTCAATCCCGAAGACCTGATTAAGGAGTGTGGTCCAGAAAATCTGGCTCTCGCCTTTTTCGTAGCCTTTTCCCTCCCAGTGGGCGGCAAAGTCTTTGGCGGCTTTTTGTTGTTGTATCGGGGTCATATGTATTTATAAATTCTCGTAATACTTTCGTATCTTTTGTGCCATGAGTACACGGCGTTTAGCGAGGAACTCATCATAGCGGGTGTAGTCCATTTCGAAGATGTCTTCCGGAATACAGTTCAGAGCCAAGTTAGCCCGCAAGTCTTTCTCATTTAAGATAGAGCCACTTTCGGCTGTTTCTTGACCGCATTGCGTCAATGCCACCGAGAAATAATCTTTCGGTGCTTTCTTGCCGATGGAGATATCTCCTTCCATTATATTCGATAAATTTGTCTTGTTTTCGTTTCTGCACGCATTTGGAGTGCAAAGATGTTGCACTGGTAGCATCATTATAGCCACATCGCCATATAAAGCGGCAGATAGGTGATGTCATCTACTTGTTTATATTGTTTTTTATTCAGGACAATACTTCTTTCCACAAACTCCGATTGCTCATCCAGCACATTGTCCAATGCCGCATGTTGCTCGTAGTTATTGCCTGACTTAACTTCCACGATGGTCACTTTCTTATCCTCGCGAATTAGAAAATCCAGCTCATTGCGGCTTTTGCGGTCGTAGTAGTGCAGCGAATGTCCATGCTTGTTCAACTCGACTGCCACAAAGTTTTCCGTGAGCGCACCCTCATTGATATCAATTTCTCCGTTAAGTACTTGCCATTGAATCTTGTCGCCCCACATAGCACACAGTAAACCGGTATCCAATAGATATACCTTGAAAAGATTACGATTTTCATACTGTTCAAACGGCAGGTTAAGCGCGTGGGTATTATAGCAGAATAACGCCACGCCGGCATCTTCCAACCATTGTGCAGAGTCGCCGTACTTCTGCATATTGCCCGTCTTTTCCAAATCGCTTAATATAAATCGTTTGTGCGATTTGCTCAGCTCTGCAGGAATAGCATCAAAGAATCGTTTGGCACGTGCTTTGTCCTTGCCGGCATACTTGGCAATATCCAGCCGGTAACTATCTATTATCAAGCGTTGTTGCCGCAAGGTCTGCGAAAAATCGGGGTTGGACAAATAGGTTGCTACCACTTTCGGCATCCCGCCAACGATGAGAAATGCACGATAGTGCTTCATCAATTGTTCATGCATGAAGTCATCCAACGGTTTGTGTCCTTCGTATGCTGCACGTATTTGCGCTATTGCATCTTCACTCACGTTGTTTGCCCATAGCCATTCTTCAAAATCCAGTGGAAACATCTGAATCTGACTCTCATAGCCGACAGGAAAACTGCTTACTTCACCATAATTGATCCCCAAAAGCGATCCCGATTCGATATAGTCAAAGCGTCCGTCTTCTGCCAGAAACTTAATAGCTGTTCGTGCATTGGGACAGCTCTGTATCTCATCGAAAAACACCAGTGTCATACCGGGAACAAAAGGCCCATATCCCATGGCACTTAGGCGCGAGATAATCGTTTGTGTATCTCTTGCTCCGGAAAAGGCCTCTTGTGCTTGCGGGTCTTTCTCGAAGTTGATTTCTACAAAGTGCGTATAATTATCTTTCGCGAACGCTCGCACAATGGTCGTTTTACCGACCTGTCTGGCTCCTTTAATAAGCAGTGCCTCGTGGAAGTGGTTGTCCTTCCATTCTTCCAACTGGCTTATAATCTTACGTTTGAGCATATATTTAGTGTATTATTGCAGCTGTATTTTATTATCCATAGTGCGTTATTGCACTAAATTTGCTGCAAAGATAGTATAAAATTTCGATATATGCAAATAATTATGCAATTATTTGTAAAATTTATTTAGCGTCTTGACATGGTCGCGCATCATGTCGCGCACGGAAGCCAGCTTCGCTCTCCATGAAATTGAGGTCGTTGAAAATCTGACGACGACTGACGCGAGATATTCTTTGTGTATTTCGTTTAGATATGCAAGAAATATAAGTACATATGAAGTGTAGTTATTCCAGCAGAAACGAAAGCGGAATTGGCAAGCGCGCTTGCCAGTCATCCTCGCAGTGTGCTGCGCCCGGAAAATACTGATAAGCAAAATGCGCACTATCCCAGCCGGCAGCACGCAAGGACGCATTGATGGCGGCCTGCGCTTCGCCATAATAGGCATCCAAGGTCTTATCCCCATTATCCATGTAGAGCTTAGCGCTGTTAACCGCTAAGTGTTCAGTCAGATAGCGGCGGTAAGCTGCCATCACGGCGGAATCTGGTTTATCGGGGCGAGGAAAGGCTAAAGTACAATGCGTTGACAGACAGGCTGCGCCGGCAAAAACTTCGGGGTACTTGCATAGCGCGTAAGATGAAATCAATCCGCCACAACTGCTACCCATCAACCATGTATGTTCCCGTTCTGGATAAGTAGCATAAGTGCTATCGATAAACGGCTTCAGCTCTTCCACGATAAATCGCAGATAATCATTTCCTTGTTCCGTAAGAAACGGATACACCTCACTTCCCTCCGGCAGGTATTCTACAATATCATCAGGACAAAACTCACCGATACGATTCAGCGTATTGTCAATCGCAATCACTATCGTCGGGCGAATCTTTCCGCTCGCCTGCAAGCTATCCATCGCTTCGTCAATGCCCCATTCCTGTCTGTTCCAGGATGTGCGAGCGTCAAAGAGCATCTGCCCGTCGTGCATATAGAGCACATCATATTGCTTATCCGAAGTATATCCTTCAGGCAACCACACACGGACGGTACGCGAAGGAATATATTTCGACGGAAAATCCTTATAGACTTCCAACCTACCTTTATTTACTTGCGGCTCTTCCGCTTTTCGGCAACTGCCTGCCAAAACAAGCAGAGCAGCCAGACTTGACAACAACATTGTTCTTTTCATACTTAATTCTTCATTTTATGCTACAAAAGTAGTAATAATTGTCGATATATGCAAATAATAGTGCATTTTGTTAAAAAAATACACTTTTTTTTGCGCAATTCAATTTTTTTTTGTACTTTTGTGCACGAGTAAATTTATGTACCATGGCAGAGAACCCGATTTATTATTGCCGCAAATGTGGTGTTAAACTTCCGTTATCAGGTATTGCAGTGCAGAAGCACTACGAGAAAGTGCATTTTTCCGATTGGACTCGTGATAAGGAGTTGATGGGGCGGATGCCTAAAGCTTTCCTTGTAACGGAGGCGAAGCAAGTTCAGACGACGAAGAACGTTGTTAAAGCTGTAGCTGCAGAAGCGGCTGAGTTACGCGCGAAAGAAGTGCCGGATACCGACGAATCGAAGAAACAGCGTGAGGCGAACAAGGCAGCCGTGATGGAGAAATTGGCGAAGTGCGTAGAGAAATTGCCCTACAAGGAGTCGGAGCCGTTCCACTGTCCTTGTTGTGGCAGAGATGTCTATTTCGGCATGAAGATAACTTGCACACGAGAACGGCTTAATCTATGCCGTGAATGTTATAACGAAACACGGTTATCTATTCCTCATAAGACCAGACCGATTTGATGACTCTATATCTATCCTTAGGAAGCAATTTAGGCGATAGGGAAGCAACTATCAATAAGGCGGTAGAACTATTGTCAGAACGCATAGGAGGGCTGCTAAAGCGGTCCTCTTTCTACTATAGTCCGTCCTGGGGATATGTCTCTGAACATGAGTTCTGCAATATCTGTGCTTCGTTTGAGACTGCGTTAGACCCTTACGAGGTGTTAACTATCACGCAAGAGATAGAGCGTGAGTTGGGGCGTCGGCGCATCGCTTACGCAGAGGTTGTACCTTCGACGGCAGTAAAGCTGACCGGTGACGATAGCCGCGGAAACTTGCAAGAAGGGAGACGTTATGAAGACCGACCAATTGATATAGATATCATCAAAATGGGAGACATCCAAATGACATCTCCCACCTTAACTATTCCTCATCCGCTGTATCGGCAGCGGGAGTTTGTGACTATTCCGTTATCTGAACTTGAATAGCAGTTAGGCATTGCTGCGAAAGTGTGATAGCTTCGTTGTAAACAACGGAGTTCTTTTTTATGTCCTCTTTGAGGATACCGAACTGCGAATCCAATTTATTGAAGCAAAATACCAGTAGCAGTACAATCAATCCCCATTTGCAAGCCCCGAAGAGGCCGCCTAAAAGGCGATTGACGATGCCCAAACGAATTGCTTTCAGTAGTTTAGAGAGCAATCGCCCTACGATTGAGAGTGCTATTGCGATTGCTAAGAAGAGTAGGGCATAGCCGATAACATCGCAGATGGAGGGAGCCCAACTAACTTGCTGTTGCAGCCATTGAGAGAAGGGTGCTGCCCAAATTCGGGCACCGATAACACCGCCTACAACTGATAGAATGGTGAAAACCTCCGTGACAACGCCACGGGTTAAGCCTAACACCAATCCAATCAGTAGCGGCAGTAATACTATAGCATCAAGCCAAGTCATTATTGTTATTCGTCTTGATCCTCTTCAGCTGACCATTCAACGGGGAGCCATTTATTATCAATTGTCTCCACACCATTCTTATAGAGGCAGATATCGTCAATAAGGCAGTTATTGGAGGGCACCATGACGTTTCGTGGAGTAATGGCCCAGTCGGATGGTGAGCAGGCATAACTGCCGTTATCGCAATACATGCTCAAAATACCGGTAACGGTACCTACATAATCGCTTTCGGGTAGGTAGTAGTAAGCATATTTGGCATACTCGGAGGTGGATACGGTGATGATACGGCGTGTATCAATACCGTCATCGCCTACAGAAGGTCCGGGGTCTGCTGCCGTTGCAAAATAGCGACCTTGCGGGAAACCGACACCTTCGGTAGTCGGACCGAAGCAGCATGCATATTTATCGCGTTGCGGATTACCGGCAGTAGTGGTGTCAGCAGCAGCTACGCTATACCTGTTGCATATAACGGGTAAGCCATAGTTATCGTACTCTTGGGTGCAATGCATATTGACCATGCGTACGAGGCGTCCGTCTAAAGCGCGACCTAAGAGCAGTGCATCTTCTTGATGAACAGCCGTATAATCATATCCGTCCACTTTTCCGGACTTCAAGGTCTTAGCGGCCCAGTCATGATGGATAATTTGCTCAAATTGGGCATCGTTGATGGTGTCATATTTGATTTGTGAAGGATCGGGGCGTCCGATAAGGTGGCATACTTCCTTGAATCTCGGAGCAGAGATACGTCCGGGTGCCCAACCGACTTTCTGGTCTGCGTGTTGCGCATAAACATTATCGTTGTAACTTGGCACACAAAGTTGGGGTTGGTTCGCATAACGACCTATGGCCAAACCATTGACGCGAATAAGTACCATTTGTCCTAATTGGTAGAGACCAGAAGCAGAACCGACATCCACTGAGAGACGTAAGGTCTGTTGCTCGCCATTAACAATCTCTTGAATAATAAGCGATTTATAGAAGTTTCCACCGTAGTCATCGGTAATAACGCGTCCTTGAATCCAATGTCCGGGACCATCTACCGGCAGTTTGTCGATAGAGAAGAGATACATGAGTTTGCCATTGGCAGTAATCTCGGTACGGGTACGATATTTGCCTCGGTATTCAGCATCACCATACTCGGTCATAAAACGCGCCACAAAGTCATTGAGGTGCCAAAGCGTATCACCCTCTTGGATATAATCCGCTGTCGTTTTGTTAAACAAATCCTCCTCCGCTACGGGATTGGGGGTGCAGGATACCAGCACGAGAGTTACCATTGCAGCGAAGGCTGCATATAATTTAGTTGTCTTCATAATTTAGCCTCCTTAGAACTTATAGGTGATTGTCAAGTAGAAGTTAGCACCCCAAGCATAGTAATACTTAGAGGGGAACTTCCATGGATTAGCAGTGATGACAGACTGTTGTGTACCTTTTTTGGTATTAAAGATTGTTCCTTGCAGCGTCGCGCGCGGAAGACGTGCCTGTTGGTATCCACCGGTCTTGAACTGTGTGTTATTGGTCACATTGGTGACAGAGAGGTTGATACTCAATGATTGTCTGTTCTTGAGGTAAATGAGTTTACCTACACTGAGGTCGATAATGAATCTGTTCCATACATTGCCGGCTACCAAACTTTCTTGGTCACTCATCAGATTGAACGGATATTTTAGCACGGGAACACCATTGGCATCCATGACCGCGTTGGTGGGATAACCTCCGTTATCCGATTGAATAGCGGGAGCTCCATCGGTCGTTTGAATAGCGTTGGTGTAGGTATTTTCGCCGTACCAGCCATTGACGGTTGAACCATCAGCACGGGTACCGGTGAAGAGACCTTTCATGCGACGTGAGGGCGCAAAATCGAGAAAATTCCAGTCGTAATAGCTGACAGTAATATCAGCGAACCACATCTTGGGATGGAAGAAACTGAGTTTCAATGAAGTATTGACTTGCGGACCATTGCTGACTCGGAGACCTCTCATCAGTACGGAGTCGCGAACCTCATAGATGTTCTCACCGGTGAGTTTGTTTTCGCCGAGAGCCATACCATTTTCAGCAGAGGTGATGGAGTAGGCGTTGGATACATAACGATAGTCACCTACGGCTACAACCGGTGTTAAGGTGAAGTAATTGCCTAACTTAATGGCGGCAGCCGCTTCAATACCCATATGGCGTTTGTTGATGCCTGTAATGGCTTGATTCACAAAGGTGCGAGCCTCATCATCGTAGTAGCCGTTCAGCTCCGTACCGTTCCAGAACTGCGTGTAGTAAGCTGTGATACGACCTCTAACAATGGGATAATTGAACTCATAGGTCAGGTCGCCACCAACAACCTTTTGGCTGGCAGCATAGAAGTCTGCCAGGTTGCGGGCGTTATCGTGTACATAGATATTATCAGCAACGCGGTCGTGTACGCGCTGGCTTATATAAGCATCGCGCGCAAGCGGTGCCTTAGTCATTGCCATGGCGTTAAGCTTGATATGGTTACGACCATTGATTTTATAGGTTGCACCGATTTTAGCAGCGGGATCTACGAAGTAGTGCGCATTACCGACTAAGGTGTAATTAGATGGATTTGTAGGTAGAATAACACCTTGTGCATTGGCATGTTTGTAGCCGACATACTTTCCGGCTTCATCGGGGTTCACAAATTCTGCCAAGTACCATGCACGACCATTGAGCATATTTGTTGTGCGCTGCATGGAACTGAAGGTCGCTTGTACTGCATAATAGAGATCCCACTCTGTCCATGTCCATTCGTTCTGGAACCATAATTTAGCTGTTCCCATGTGCATGCGGTAGTCATAACCGAACTTGTCGTTGGTGCGAATAACTTTGTTGCCGTTCATAATATCGTTTTCACGCACCAGAGCAATCTCCGTTTGGGACAACCCCACATTGGTACCTAAGTCCTTGATATCACGGTCTGCAAAGGGATCAACATCAATCCACTGATTACCACCGAGCAGGTCTTCTGCGCTCTTGTAGTGAATGCCGTTGCTGTACTTACCTTCCAGACCCAATGTCATCTTGAGGTTCTTGAATTGGGTATTTTGGTAGAGGATATTGGCTGCGGCTTCTTGAAGATCATTGTGCCTACGCTCAATCATATATTTAGCTGAACCGGTAGGGTCGGTGATATTATTGGCATAGTTGGCAGCATAGAGGTTATCCCAATTGATTTGAGTTGAGTTGGGATCGCGAGTCTGCCAGCGATGAACGAGGTCATTATAGGAGGCTTGGTCAACAGAAGGACCGATGACGTAACCGTCAGCACCGGTAAATCCTTCGCCAAGGTAAACGTTATTCAAACTGGCACCAATGAAGTTACCGTATGGGAAGTGGTTATAGAAAGAGGTACTACCTTCGGATGTAGGATGGTGCATGTCGTACAGCTGATGGTTAAAGGTATTGCCATTGCCATCTTTCTCCTTGTACATGGACTTATCCTGCGTGTAAGGGTTAGATAGTTGTCCGTCCCATAAGAAACTCGGCAGATTACGGTAGTAGTCCGGACGAGGATCTGGAGCATTAAAGAACGTCAAGGCGCTGTTGCTATAGAAATTATAGTGGTAACCGAGCGCAAATTTGATGATATTGTCTTCATCAATCTTGAGGTCATAATTGAGGATTGCCGTCGGGTCAAAGGTCTTGACATTGCGGCTGTTGCGTACTTGTCCGTTTTGGTAGCCCCAATAAGGGTTATAATTGATGGTACCGGTCAGGTCATATACCTCTTGGGTTACCGCGCCGCTTTGTCCCCGAAGGGTGGGAGCACCAAAAGTCGTGACAGCGAAACGATTACCATTGTCCCACTTCTTCTCGGCTGCGAGGAAATAACCTAAACTATAGTACTGAATACCTTCGCCGATTATGCCTTTATTGTCAATATAAGGGCTGAACCGGAAGGCTACTTGCCCAACAAACGACCAACCGTTCTTGATAGGACCTGAGGCATAAGTCGCACGTACGGCAGCCTTGTAGTTGCGGTTCGTTCCGGCGGCACTTACTTTCCATCCTTGCGCATAATTGGAAGCGTACATCAGGTAGTTCGTCGCCGTACTGATATCTCCGAAGCCGAAGTTATTGGCTTCATAGGGGTTGACTACTTCGCGGTAGCGACTGGCATCGTTCAGACCACCCATAGCTCCGAAATTGAAGTTTCCTCTTTCGGCGGTATTGAAGTTAAGTCCATTGATGTAGTACGTCTCAAAAGGCTGCTCATAGCCTCTTTTGCGGTAACGGGCTGTGGACCATGCGAAACTGGTAGTGTTGTTGAACACATCCGTGGAAGCACTACTGGTGCTTGCTTGCGCTTGGGATTTACCTTCGTCATCGTTCAAATCGGCTTCTGCCAGATTAAGGATAACCTCATCTTGAGCTTCTTTGGCAATGTCGCGCTGCATGCGCACTGCATCCATTTGATGCGTCTCGTTGCTTTGCAACTGAACCAATTCGATACCCGACACAAACCCGTCTGCATCTATCAGCACTTCCTCATCACCTGCCTCGAGATAGAGGAACGTAAATGCACCGGATTCATTCGTTGTGGTCGAAAAACCCTGATTGGCCAAACTCACCGTAGCGCCAACTAACGGATTGCCGGCATCGTCAAGGATTGTTCCTGTCAGCGTTGTTTGCGCTTCAAGGGATAGGGAACCAATCAGCACTAACAACGGTAGTAACACTCTTTTCATGATGTTAGTTTTTTTAGTTAGTAATTATTTATTTTGTATCTATTAAAATTCAGCACTTTTCGGTGTCCTCGGGAAGGGGATGACATCACGGATATTTTGCATACCGGTGACAAAGAGCATAAGCCTCTCAAATCCTAATCCAAAGCCGGCATGAGGCGCCGCACCGAAACGACGGGTGTCAAGATACCATTTATACTTAGCGGGATCCATCTTGCGACGATCCATCTCTATCAATAACTTATCATAGCTCTCTTCGCGGACAGAGCCACCGATGATTTCACCTATCTGCGGGAAGAGCACATCTGTTCCTTGAACCGTTCTGCGACCTGCCTCGTCCGGCTGATTCTGCTTCATATAGAACGCTTTGATATCCAGCGGATAATCGGTCATGATAACAGGTTTCTTGAAATGTTGCTCTACCAAGTAGCGTTCATGCTCGCTGCTGAGGTCATCACCCCAATTGCAGGGGAACTCAAACTTATGACCGTTCTTGATGGCATTCTGCAGAATATCAATACCTTCTGTGTAGGGTAGGCGGACAAATTCCGTATGAGCTACACTTTGGAGACGCTCAATGAGCCCCTTATCCACAAATTGGTTAAGGAACTGTAAGTCGTCTTGGCAATGCTCTAATGCCCAACGAACACAGTACTTGATGAAGTCTTCCTCTAAGTCCATCAACTCCTCTTTATCCATAAAGGCAATCTCCGGTTCAATCATCCAGAACTCAGCCAAATGTCTGGGAGTATTGCTGTTCTCAGCACGGAAAGTGGGACCGAAAGTATAAATCTTACCTAATGCCATCGCACCGAGTTCGCCCTCTAACTGTCCGCTAACAGTCAGATTGGCAGGTTTGCCGAAGAAATCTCTATCATACGGCACTTCAGCCGGTTGACCTTTAGCGAGACGGTCTAAATCCAATGTCGTTACCTGGAACATTTGACCGGCACCTTCTGCATCGCTGGCTGTGATTAGCGGAGTATGGAAATAGAAATATCCATGCTCATGAAAATAGGTATGAATAGCCATTGCCATATTGTGCCTGATACGCAACACTGCACCAAATGTGTTCGTGCGCGGGCGCAAGTGCGCAATTGTTCTAAGGTATTCCATGCTCAGACCTTTCTTTTGCAACGGATATTGATCAGGATCGGCTGAACCATAAACCTGAAAGTCAGTCATCTGAATCTCCACATCTTGGCCGGCTCCTTGACTCTTCACCAAAATACCTTCCACATTAATACAAGAACCGGTTGTGACGGGTTTAAGCGCCTCTTCGGTGAACTTGCTGAGATCCACTACTATCTGGATATTTTTGATGGTCGAGCCGTCGTTAAGGGCTATAAAATTGACCTGTTTGTTGCCGCGTCTGGACCTAACCCAGCCTGAGACGCGAATAGGAGTGTCATACTCTTTCGATGCCAAAGCATCAATAATTACTGTTCTTTTCATTATCTTGTTCTATTATTTACTAAAAGTACTAAAAGGCGGGTTCACTATTATCTTCGAAACTATTCATGTTGTTCATCCCCGAATGGACAACTGGATGAGACTCCATAGCGTCTGGTGGCACTTCCTCCTCATATTGGTTTGATTGCAGCTCATTAACATCCCATTCCTCATTCTCATTTTGGAATTTGGCAAACTTACTCCGGAAACGTAGCCAGATTGAGCCGTTAGCACCGCTACGGTGCTTGGCAATAATAATCTGACCAAGCCCCCTTAAATCTTTACCGGTCTGCTGGTCTGCATAGAGGTGGTAATATTCCGGCCGATGGATAAAACATACCATATCGGCATCTTGCTCAATGGCACCTGACTCACGCAGGTCACTAAGTTGAGGCGTCTTACCTTCTACACCTGTTCGGCTCTCTACATTACGGTTTAACTGACTCAACGCGATGATAGGAATATCCAACTCCTTCGCCAATGCTTTGAGGTTACGGCTGATGATGGAAATCTCTTCCTGACGGCTCCCGAAATATGCTCCGGAGGCGTTCATCAATTGAAGATAGTCGATGATTATCAGCTCTATATTGTGCTCTCGTTTGAGCTTGCGGGCTTTACTGCGCAATTCAAAAATAGATAGGCTTGGAGTGTCATCTACATAGATAGGCGCGTCTTGCAAATCGACAATCTTGTGCTCTATACGAGACCATTCTTCCTTGGTCAAACGGCCGTTCTTAATCTTATCACCCTCTATCTCACAGACATTCATCATGAGCCTCTCAACGAGTTGTACATTACTCATCTCCAAACTGAACATCGCTACGGCTTTCTTGTAGTTCACGGCGATATTCTTTGCCATGGATAGGACAAAGGCGGTTTTACCCATCGCAGGACGAGCGGCTATGATAACCAAGTCGCTCTTTTGCCACCCGCTCGTTATCTTATCAAGAGCGGTAAAACCGGAGGGGATACCACTGATTGAACTGTCATTTTGACTCGCTTTAGTGATACGTTCCAATGCCTGCTCAATAACCGGATTGATTTGCGTTACATCGCGTTTTTGACTCCGTTGGCTGATGTCAAAAATGGCGCCCTCTACCTCCTGCATCAATTCTTCAACATCCTGGCTCTCGTCATAGGCTTTCTCTTCCGCTCGAGCGGCCATTGCAATAATATCGCGTGCCGTCGCTTTTTGCGCCACAATCTGGGCATGATAACGCAAGTGCGCCGTAGAAGCTACCCGACGAGTCAACTCACTGATATGAACAGGTCCTCCTACTTGAGCCAATGTCCCTAAGGACTTGAGCTTCTCTACGACCGTCAAAGCATCAATCGGTAGATCTGCTACCGCTAATGACTGGATAGCCTCAAAGATGAGTCGGTTCTTATCATTATAGAACGACTCTGCCCGAATGAGGTCGGAGACCGATATATAGGCATCTTTCTCAATCATCAGAGCACCGAGGATAGACTCCTCCAACTCCAATGCTTGAGGTGGCAATTTACCTGCCTCATTGGCGCCTACTTTGATTACCGGCTGAGACGCTTTACTGTTTTTTCTGCTTGTCGGCATAGTGCTCTAATAGTTCTTTGGCAGCAATAAAACTGGATATCTTGTTTTCCAAAACGGCTTTCTCATAACTCTCCACTTGGGCTTGCATTTCGGCATTTTGGTAAAAACCGTTTAGCAATGCTGCATTAATCGTCTCGTACATCCAATACTTGGCTTGTTCAGTACGATTTTCGTCGAAATACCCGTTCTTGCGGGTAAAATCAATGTATTTTTCAATATCTCTCCACACATCCATCACACCGCTGTGATCTACCGCGGAGCAGCAATTGACATTGGGGAACCAACCGCTTTTAGCCGGTGGAAAAAGCATCAGCGCGTTCTTAAAACTCACGCGCGCAGCACGGGCACGCTCAATATTGTTCCCATCACACTTATTGACAGCAATCCCGTCGCACATCTCCATAATACCTCGTTTGATACCTTGTAACTCATCGCCGGTACCGGTGACTTGTAACAATAGGAAAAAATCCACCATACTATGTGCCGCTGTTTCGCTTTGCCCCACACCGACTGTTTCTACCAAAATGGTATCAAAACCGGCTGCTTCGCATAAAACAATCGTTTCACGAGTCTTACGGGCAACTCCGCCTAATGAACCTGCAGACGGAGAAGGGCGTATGAACGCATTTGCTTGCGTGGATAACTCGTTCATCCTTGTTTTATCCCCTAAGATAGAGCCTTTGCTCCGCTCGGAAGACGGGTCGATGGCTAATACGGCAAGGTGCTTGCCTGCATGGCACAACTCCGTGCCCAATGCCTCAATGAATGTGCTCTTCCCGGCTCCCGGAACACCCGTAATACCGACTCGGATGCTATTGCCTGAGAATGGCAGACAGAGCTCTATTACCTTTTGAGCAATGGCTTGGTCCGATGCAAGATTGGACTCTACTAACGTGACCGCTTGACCCAATATAGATATATCACCATTACGGATACCTGCTACATATTCCTCGGCTGATAACGTTTTCTTTTGCCTACGGAAAGTCATGTAGGGATTGACCATCAATTGGTGATCAACCCCTGCATTGACTTGCAAGCCCTTGTATTGAATGTCATTCTCAGGATGTTCCATGTCTTATTCTGCGATGCTGAATTTGCAGTTTATGAGAGATTTTGGCTGCTTGGGATCATTGGTGATGACTTGCAGCTGGTAGGTATAGTTACCCGGTTTGATATCCTTCGTATTGAGAGTTAACTTAATCTCGCCATACTTCCCGGCTTTGATATTCTTAGGACCGGTAACAATGAGGTTCTTATGACCTGTATAAATGCGGTGTACCAACATGTTGGATGCACCGTTGTTGTATAGACGTACACTTTGTTTCTTCAGCTCATTGGCCTTAACGGTTCCGAAATCAACGGTATTATTAACTTGTGCAATAGGTGCTAATTGAATTTGTTCGGGAGTCAACTTGCTAAAATCTTCGATAACCTCAGCGGCGATAGTTACCTTATACTCGTCCGTGATAATCTCTTTGCCGTTCACCACTACGTAGGCTTGCGTGTTGAGAGGACCGTAGAGTTTTGCCTTCTCTGTATTGATATAGATGAGGAGTTTACCGGTCTCACCGGGCTTAATCTCTACCAATGTTGAAAGACCTTCCAGATAACTGTCTTTTACTAAGGTGATTACCTCTACTGTCAAATTGTGGTCAGTATGGTTGGCATACTCGATTTCTTTCTGTGCTTTGTCACCCATTTTTATGGTGCCGAAGTTCACAAAATTACTCTTCACGCTAAGTTCGCCCATCTTGACGGTATATTGATTGACGGGTTTAGCGGGCTTCGGGATAACCTCACCTTTGATATAGAGCTTGGTAGTCGCCGTTTCGGCATTACTGGTTACCGTAATGGTCTTTTGGAATCGACCGGGACGTCCATTGGGGTTATACGTTACCGTGATGTCGCCTACCTCACCGGGCTCAATCGGCTGATGAGGCCAGTTCGGAGTCGTGCAACCGCAACTCGCCCGCACACTGCTCAGCACGAGAGGTACCATGCCTTCGTTCTTAAATTGAAATACTGTGGTTACACGACCGTCTTCCTCATGAATCTTACCGAAATCGTGTGTTGTTTTCTCAAAAGTAATTACCGGCTGTTGAGCCATCATGACGCCTGCTATCAGCAGCAACGCCATTGACATTAATCCTTTTTTCATTGTTATGTAGTTGTTATTCTAAAATTATTAAGTTGTTAACTTTCAATTCTTCTCGCCGATGTAACATCCGGAATCTCTTTGAGGGCGGCAAAGAGTTCCTGCATCTCCTTACGGTCGTAAATGTAGATACCGATCCGCCCTTTAAATATCCCGTCTTCTGTGGTCACATGGACCTCATGGAGGTTGATGTTGAATTGTTCGGAAATAATATGCAGTACTTGGATAAACACACCCATATGGTCGATTCCCTCAATCTCAATGGTCTCCATGAAGGACTGAACGCGATGCGTGTCCCATTTGGCGGCGACAACGCGTTTTCCCTGACTCGTCTTGATGCGTTGAGCTGTCGGACAGTCTTGTTTATGGATATAGACCTTGCCGTCATCCGCCTTATAGCCCATCACTTCATCGCCCGGAATAGGATGACAACACTTGGATAAGATGAACTCTTTACCGATATTGTCGTCCGTGAGGATAATCGTCCCTTTTACTTTTGGTACGGAGGAAACAGCACTTTGGTCTTTGGCTGCTGATTGTGCCGATTCGTCTTGGTCATCACCGCCGAACATCCGTTGCCAAATGCTCTTCTTGGGGAATACGATTGCTTCCAAACCATCCACGACAATAGCACCTTTCCCTATCGCGGAATACAATGCTTCCGGCTTGGTCAGACCATAGTGATTAAGTACCTTCATCAGCACCATATCGCGGTAGGCTATGTACTCACTGCTTTCGCGCGACGGAGCGTTGGCGCTCTGTACGCCCTGCTTAACGCCGTACATCTTATCCACTTTGCCCAAAAATAGTTCCTCACCTTCCTTGGCATAGCGTTTGTCTTCCCGCTTAAACCAGTCTTGAATACGGCTTTTCGCTTTCGCTGTCGTGGCTATCTCTAACCACTCTGAAACAGGGTGACTCTTCTCGCTCGTAAGCACTTCTATCAAATCGCCGGATTGCAAAACATAAGAAATACCGACCAACTTGTGGTTGACCTTGGCGCCGATAACGTGTTCCCCCAATTCGGTATGAAGCATGTACGCAAAATCCAAAATGGTTGAGCCTAACGGCATCGTGCGTATATCGCCGGTTCGCGTAAAGACAAAGACTTCTTCGGCAAATAGGTTCAGCTTAAAGGTGTCTAAGAAATCCATCGCATCTTGTTCCGGATGCGCAATGATTTCTTTGATATTTTGCAGCCATTTATCGAGCTGATTTTCTTTCTCGCTTCCTTCGTCGTTCTTGTAGCGCCAATGGGCGGCATAACCTCTTTCCGCCAACTCATGCATCCGCTCTGTCCTGATCTGTACCTCTACCCATTGACCTTTATCTGCCATGACGGTAATATGCAGTGCCTCATAACCATTGGATTTAGGCGTGCTGATCCAATCGCGGATACGCTCGGGGTGCGGCTTGTAGATATCGGTAATCGCGCTATAGATAACCCAACATTGTTCACGCTCGCTCGTGTCTGTGTGCGGCGTAAAAACGAGCCGGACGGCTAATAAATCATACACATCCTCAAACGGGATGTTCTTTGTTGTCATCTTTTTCCAGACAGAGAAAGGACTTTTTATGCGGGCGGTAATGGAATATTGATACCCCATCTCGTCTAATTTCTTGCGAATCGGCTCTGCAAAGGCATCAAACTGCAACAACTGATCCTTCTTCCGCTCTTCTATCTTGCGACGTATCTCTTCATAAGTGTCCGGATGCTCGTATTGGAAAGCTAAATTCTCTAACTCCGTCTTAATCGGGAAAAGACCCAAACGATGCGCCAATGGTGCATAAATATATTGGGTCTCGCCGGCAATCTTGTATTGCTTCTCTTTGGGCTGAGCACTTAACGTTCGCATGTTATGAAGTCGGTCTGCAATCTTGATGAGCACAACGCGCACATCATCACTCATCGTCAGTAATAACTTGCGGAAATTCTCAGCTTGCTCGCTCGCTTTATCGCCGAAAATCCCCCCGCTGATCTTGGTTAGACCTTCTACAATATGCGCTATCTTGTAGTTAAACAGACGCTCTATATCTTCAACCGTATAATCGGTGTCCTCAACGACATCGTGCATGAGAGCTGCACATATACTCGTGGAACCTAAACCGATTTCACGAATGCAGATTCTCGCTACAGCCAAGGGGTGCATCATATAAGGCTCGCCCGATAAACGACGCACACCGTAGTGCGCGCGATTAGCAAACTCAAAAGCCTGAGTGATAATATCTACCTTCTGCCTATGCTTCGTGTGCGCATAGTCATCCAATAAAGCATCAAATTCAGCCTGAATCATTTGCTCTTCTTCCGGTGTAAAACGGGCTACTTCCATAAATTATGCAAAAATTCGCGCAAATTTACATTTTTATTTTGATATATGCAAATTTTTTTGTATTTTTGTGCTCGATTATGAAAAAAATATATCTTTTATCGCTTATCGTAGCAGTTTGGACGACTGCTTCTGCTTTTGCCGTAAATCCGGCGGGTAACACCACGCCTAAGAAAGCAACACCGTCTTCGACTAAACATATATATACCGTTGTCATTGACGCCGGACATGGCGGTAAAGATGTCGGTGCGCTCGGACGTTCTGCGCGCGAAAAAGACCTCAACCTCAGCGTCTCACTCAAAACCGGACAACTGATACAATCCCAACACCCTGAGATTCAAGTCGTCTATACCCGAACAACCGATGTCTTTTTGCCCCTCCAGAGACGTGCCGATATAGTCAATGCCAATAACGCGGATTTATTCATCTGCATCCACACAAACTCGGCGGAAAATAAATCCGTCTATGGCGCGGAGACGTTTGTGCTCGGTACCGAAAAAATGTCCCAAAACCTCGATGTTGCGATGCGCGAAAACGCCGTGATGAAATTAGAGGCGGACTATCAAACTACCTATCAGGGATTTGACCCGAACTCGGTGGACTCCTATATCATGTTCGAATTGCTCCAAAACCAATATATGGACGCTTCCTTGCGCTTTGCAACGCAGGTTCAAAACCGCTTTGTCAACAATGCGCATCGTACCGATAGGGGAGTGCGACAGGCTGCTTTCTGGGTGCTCCTCAAGTCTGCTTGCCCTTCTGTGCTTGTCGAAATGGGATTTATCTCTAATCCTGCGGAAGAAGCTTATTTGGCATCTGACGCCGGACAAGCGGAAATAGCGGCGTCTATCGCTGCGGCGTTCAGTGATTTCTATAAACCGAGCACAACACCGAAACCCGTTGCTGAGCCTAAACAAGAACAAAAGACTCCTGATTCCGGCAAAAAAAGCAAAGAAAATCATTCTTCCGCAACCGCCACCCCCGCTCAGCCTGCAACTGCTACCCCCGCTCAGCCTGCAACTGCTACCCCCGCTCAGCCCGCTACCGCCACCCCCGCTCAGCCTGCAACTGCTACCCCCGCTCAATCTGCTAACACCACACCCGCTCAGCCTGCAACTGCTACTCCCGCTCGATCTGCTAACACCACACCCGCTCAACCTGACCGGAATGGCAACGGCAACGCTACCTACAAACCCACTTTTGCTGTGCAAATTTGTGCCGTTAAAGAGGAAATCCCTGTCGGCGACGAACGCCTGAAAGGGCTGACCGATTATGGCTATATCGTTATGAACGGGTTCTATAAGTATTATACCGCTGCATCAACCGATAAAGCTGCTGTATATCAGTCCCTTCCCGAGGTGCGAAAACTCTTCCCTGATGCCTTCGTCATCACCCTCCACGCCCAACAATAAAACGGCACACCATCTTGTGCCTTAAATGGTCTTATACCCCTCATTAGGGACGCTTTTTGTACCCCCATTAAGGTCTCTGTTTATATCCCTCATTAGGGACATTGTTTGTACCCCCATTAAGGTCACTGTTTATATCCCTCATTAGGGACACTGTTTGTACTCTAATTATAGTAGGTTATAAGTATGTTATTAGTAGGTGATTAGTAGGTTATTCAGCAGTTATCGGTATATTTTGATATAAAAATAATACCTTTGTATGACTAAATCAGAATAAGGTTCCTATTTACATAGAGCTGACGTCCTTGAATTATATTTAAATTTTGTCTAAATAATGTTGCTCAAAGCGCCACTGGCAATCTTCTTAGGAAATAAAGCCTTTTGCCCAATAGGCGTAGGCGAAATGGTTAAAAAATGAGAATTTTATTTACCCCTAATAATCAACATATTAGTTGTTGAAAAGTTTGGTAAAGTGCTAAAAATCAATTCAAAATTCATAATTTGCTGAAATGTGCATAGATAGCAATTTAGATGTGAAATAGCAAAAGGGGCATTTTTTTTGGCAGTCTCAAAAATTTGTTGTACTTTTGCGCCACATTTCGCAATTGGCACGTTTTTTTTTGTGCCGTTGATGCAAAAAAATTACTATATAATATAAGACGTGGCAAAACAGTTGAACATATTATGGGATCAATGTCTGGAAGTTCTATCCGACAATATGAGCAATAGTGCTTTCCAGACTTGGTTTAAGCCTTTGATTCCGCTATCTTTCAATGAACAGGATGAACTTTTGGTTCTCCAAGCCTCGTCACAATTTGTAGTAACGTATATAGAGGAAAATTACTTGGACTTATTGGCACAGACATTGCGCCGTGTTTTCGGTCCTAATGTGAAATTAGATTACCGTATTGTGGTAGATTCGACTTCCGGCACATCCGTTAAGTCTCCCAGTAATATCAGCCCTCTTATTGACTCGGCACTGGCGGGTGACCTTGCGAGTTCGGTTGCCCAACAGCCGCTGAGCAAATGGGACAGCCAACTCAACCCGAGTTATACCTTCAATACATTTGTTATCGGTGAAGCCAATAAATATGCCAGAACAAGTGGTTTGGCTGTGGCGCAGAGACCCGGTAATACTGCTTTTAACCCCTTGTTCATTTTTGGGGATAGTGGGGTAGGTAAAACCCACCTTGCCAATGCTATTGGTAATCAGGTACTTCAATTGTACCCGGACAAAAAGGTAATCTATGTTTCTGCCAATACCTTCAAACTGCAATATCAAGAAGCGGCACAGCATAACCATATTCCCGACTTCCTGCGCTTCTACCAGCAGTTGGACGTGCTCATCGTAGATGATATACAATATTTTAGCGGGTTGACGAAAACGCAAGACACGTTCTTTCATATCTTCAATTACTTGCAGCAGAGCCGCAAACAACTCATTATGACCAGTGACCGCCCGCCATTGGAACTGAAGGATGTAGAGGCGCGCCTCTTGACCCGCTTCAAATGGGGCTTGTCCGTGGAGATGCTCCAACCCGATTATCAACTAAGGAAAGATATCCTCTTGACGAAGATGAAACGGGATGGTATTGAGTTAAGCGACGAGATTGTGGACTTCATCGCTACCAATGTCGGTGACTCCGTTCGCGACCTCGAAGGCGTTTTGGCTTCACTGCTGGCATATAGCACGCTCTCGGACAAAGAAATTGACATGGCTTTGGCCGAAAAGGTTGTGTCGCGCATCGTCTCACTTCGACCCAGAGTAATCTCTATGAATGAGATTTGCGATGCCGTCGCAGAGCACTATCACCTCTCCGCTCGTGCTATCCAAAGCGCTTCACGCACATCCGAAGTGATGCAGGCAAGACATATGATGATTTATCTCACAAAGATACTGACCGAACATAGCTTGAACGAAATCGGACTCTTCTTGGGACGGCGGACGCACGCTACGGTACTGCATTCGTACAACGAGTTCAAAGGACGCCTTGAGGTTGATCCCATACTAAGGCAGCAAATGCAGCGGATTAAGTCCGTTATTATGCATTAAAACTTTTCACATAATCTTAACAATCGTTAATTATTTTACCCCTAAAATAGCCCCTAAAAAGTGTCCAATCATAAGAATGGACACTTTTTTAGTAAGTGCAGGTATTGCGTATGTCGTAATTAAATTGTAATTTTGCGGCGTAAATTGCGTACTGCGCGCTTGCGCGTACAGGCAAGAGGAAAAATATTTTAATCACAATTGATAATGAAAAAGATTTACACTTTGTTGCTTAATGTAGTGCTGACGACAGCATTAGTAAGCGCACAACAGCTGCCTAACCCGGGTTTCGAAGACTGGTCAGGTGCTAAATTTAATGGAAACATTCAACCCGCAAGTTGGAATGCTTGTAACGTCAGCCAAGCGGGATTTGATTTTAACTTCGCCCACCGCGAAGCAGGACATACCGGTAGCTATTCCATGATGGTGCAGGACCAAGAGGTCGGCGCTATGGGTATCGTTGAGACAAGTCCCGGTTATGTTACATTAGGTACACCGTGGGTGTATTTACCCAGTGTTATGCAGAAAGATAAAGCAACTGCAGGTACACGTGGTGGTATCAACTGGACCTACCGCCCTGATAGTATGTCCGTTTGGATTAAACGTACCGGCGACAATGTCACCAAAGAAAACTTCTACCTCGTCTTTTACTCTTGGGCGGGTACCGCACAAGCGGACTCCTATGGTGGTAAAGACGGGTCTTGCACAAATGTGAATGTTACAGACGAAGAGTCTGACATCCGTCTCGCTACCAACCCCAATAACTGCGGTACGGATACTAAAGCACAACCCGGTCAGATTGCCGAGGCAGTGTATTTCGAGAAAAAACTCTACAGCAATTGGACCAAAATGACCCTGCCGATATATTACCTAAAGGATGATAAACCGCAGAAAATGAATATCATCTTTAGTGCCGGTCGTTACCCCGAACTGCGCGCTTCTACAGGTCTCTATGCCGGTAATAGTCTTTACGTCGATGATGTCGAACTGATTTATACCAGTAAGATTGACCAGTTGGTTGTGGGCAATAAAGTGTGGGCAGGCTTTGACCCCGAGAGCTCCGAAGAGCAGGTCTATAGCTTGGGCGAAAACGCTACCGAGATGCCTTCTATCGTCGCTCGTCGTGGTGTAGGTTCAATAACCAATGCTGCCGGTACGGTCGCTAACTTCCCGGGACGTGTCTTAGGCTCCGACGAAATGACTGTTACCCCGGGCGCGATTGATGGAGCACCGACCGTCATTACCGTTACCGCTGAAGACGGTAGCAGTACCCATACCTACCGCATCAAGTTCGTTCGTGCCGCCAGTACCAACTGCAACCTGGCTTCTATATCGGTCAATGGTACCAATATCAACGGCTTTAGTGCGAACAACCCTTCCTATAACGTTAAACTTCCTTATGGCACAACCACAGCTCCTGTAGTGGATGCTGTTCCCGCAGACCCCGCAGCAACATATGTTGTGACGCAGGCGTCGTCTGTAACTGCTTCCGCTACCATCTTGGTGACGGCTGCTTCAGGTGCACAAAAGACATATACGGTCAATTTCAGCGTTGCACTATTAGCCGATAACCGCTTGGCGGATATTAAGATCAATGGCAACTCCTTGCCGGGATTTAGCCCTGATAAGTTCATTTATAAGAAAGTATCCCTGCCTCTGAGCACAACAACTATGCCGACCGTTGAGGCAGTACAAATGTACCCTGGACAGCAGACTGTTGTACATACAGCACCGGCGGAAATAGATGGCGGTACATACCAACTGGCGGTGACAACACCCGGTAATGTCATTGCCAATGTCTATAAACTCACTTTCAAAAAGGAGGTTTCTTCTTATTCCTTGCTGAGTGATTTGAGAATGGAAATCGGAGGCACCAACTATGTGCAGGATTTCGACCCGAACCAAATGACCTACCGTGTGGCGTTGCCGATGGGTACTACAACTATGCCGACTATCACTCCTATACTTGGAGATGAATATCAGACCGTGGATATCCAGTCCGGCGGTTTAGACGGTACAACTCTCGTTACGGTGACGGCTGCCAATGGAGACCAGTCCATTTATAAACTGATTGTCAGCACTGCCAAGAGTGAAATCAGCACACTTAGCGCCCTGGGTTATATCCTCGACCCTGCGCAACCGACTGATACAACGTGGATTGACGGATTTGTAGGGTCCACCACAACATACAACGTCAGCCTCCCCTTAGGTACTGACCCGTCCTTTATTCCCGAAGTCGTGTACCACAAAGGAGATGAGTATGAGAATGTAACGGTCGTATCCGGCTCAACAACCAAAGTCAATGTCGTTGCCGGTAATGGCAATTCGACCCTCTACCTCGTTAAGTTCGGAGTTAACATGAGTACGGTCAATACCTTGCAGATGATTTATCTGGATGGCGTTGAGTTGGAGAACTTTAACGCCGAGGTGATGGAATACTTCGTTCGTTTGCCTAAAGGTACTACAGCTGCTCCTGCAGTGACCTATACGCCCGGAGATGAGTATGAGACGATTACTCTCCGTACCCCCGCTTCCGTCAATGGAGACGCCAAGATTATTGTCCGCCCGCAGTCGGGTGTTAGTCGCACCTATACGATTCACTTCAGCGTGGAGGTGGATGAAAACAACAATCTTGCCTCCCTCTTAGTCGGTGGAGAAGAGTATCTCGATAAACTCAATGAGGACCTGAAAGATACTATTGTCCTGCCAATCGGCACAACTTCGATACCGACTATTGTTGCAACCGCGGCTTCTGAAGAAGCCAATGTGCAAAAAACTACCAAGGGTAAAGTGGTGACCATCACGGTGACCGCGGCCAGTGGTGCCGAGAAAGTCTATGAACTCCTCTTTGTGGTTCAAGTGTCCGACAATGCCTATTTGCAGGCTCTGTATCTTGATAACGTCCTGCTACAGGGCTTTAGGTCTGACTCCTTAGGAACATACGAAGTGGAAATGCCCGATAACGCGACTCCTTGTCCTGCAATTACGTATGTAAAAGGAGATCCCTCGCAGCAAGTGATTGTGGTTGCTCCGGCAACTACCGGTATCGCTCAAGTGAGCGTTATCCCGCAAGGCGCAGATGCCGGTAATACATACCTCATCAACTTCAAAGCCCCCGGCGGATCTTCAAGCGAAGGCGGCAGCGGCACAGAGGCTCCGGGCGTCGATTTCATTGAACCAAGCATTGTGGTTCCTAACTGCCCGATTGATAACTATAGCTACGTGGATACCCATGTCAAGAGCAATAAAACAGCCCTCTTAGGTCTTGAGTATTTAGATTATGAGAAGGGGATTAGCACCGAGACTTTGGGCTTTAGTGCAACGCAAACCATCTATCATAAGACCCTTGATGCCGGAGCGTTACTGCCCGATTTGCATGTCTATAAGGATGAAGGACAAACCGTCTTGGTATCCGAACCCTCGGTTGATAAGCAACGCGTGATGGTCTTGGCTGAAAATGGAGATACAACCTCTTATATAATAGAGTACGCGCGCATACAAAGTGACAATGCCTTCTTAAGTGCAATCCTCATTGACGGCGACACTATTGAGGGGTGGAATCCTTCAACCTTTGCCTATGTTGATTCACTGGCTTGGCGCACACGTGTTATTCCGTCTGTTTATCCGGTTGCAGGCGCACCTGCTCAGACGATTACCACGAAGTATAGCAAGGTAAATGGTGTGACAACCATTCACGTTGTTGCACCTAATGGCACTGCTTCTCAAGATTATAGCATCGCTTTCCCGGTTCGCAAATCCGGTAATACGGCACTGGAAAGCATGTACTTTGACGGGGATGCGGATGTGAATTTCCGTCCCAATATCCTTGAGTACAATGTCCAACTCCCGTATGGCGATACCCTCGTGCCCCCGATTGTTTATACCAAAGCGGAGGTAGAGCAACGTGTGGAGTATATTGCCCGCCCGTTAGGCGATACCACCAAACTCGTTGTCACTGCCGAGAATGGCGACACTCGTACCTACAGATTCTACGTGCACGCTGAGGAACCTTATGGAGATAATCGCTTGTCAATGATTCGTATAGTTGAATTGGAAAGAGAACTGAGTCTCAAGGATAAGGCACAGCGTAACTTTGAGGTAGAGATGCCTTACGGCAGCCGTACCCTTACTGTCGAATATGAGAAGAATTATGAGGAGCAGACGGTTATTGTCCAAAACGGCGGTGTCAATGACACCACTAAACTCATTGTGTTGAGCAATAAAGAGTCTGCCGAGAACACTATTTATAATATCATTCCTTCTGTTCCGACTGCCGACCCGGCAACCCTGACAGATATTTTGGTTGACGGCACTACCATAGAAGGCTTTGACCCCGAGGTATTCGATTACATAGTTAAAGTAACCTCTAAACCCAAGCTGAAATATGTCAGCACGAAAGGCGCAGATGTTAATATTGTCACGCAGTCAACTAAACACTGGGAGGCTGAAGTCTCTTATGGATCTCGTACCAATACCTACAATGTCTGGTTCTATTATGTCAACGAACAAGTCCCCAATATGGACTTTACGGAGTGGACAGACATGACCGTATTTACCTCTGCCAAAAAGCCTACAGGTTGGAATGTCGTAGGTGACGCTCTGGGTAAACATTCAGGTTTTGGTACCTATAGCCCCGGAACAGATAATATTGCAGGAAGCGGAACCTCTGCGGTAGAATTGATTTCAGATTATAGTAATCCAGGTGGTGGTGCTATTCCTGCTTTTATCACCTTGGGTGATGTTTCCAGTGAGGGGTGGAAACTGAATGGTCGTACTACTTTTGAAATAAATGGCGGTATTGCGTTCCACAACAGTCCGGATGAGTTGCAGGTCAACTATAAAATGCCAACACAGAGCAATAATAACATCATACAGTATATGTTGACCGGCTCAGAGGGCTATGCTGAACACACTTGGGAGAATAGCAGTACTTTCAATGATTACAGGACCTTTACGTTTGACCTGCGCGAATTGAATAATGCGGTAGGAGAGCCTACTATGCTCAATATCACCATCTGCTCGCACTATCATACGAATTCGAATCAGAGCACTCCTTGGGTAAGGGTGGGTGATATGTATGTAGATTGGCTGAAACTCAATTATAACCACACCTTGACTGGTTTGAAGGTCAATGGAGGTGATGCTGCGTTTGATGGTACCACTGCCTTTACCTATGACTATCCGGCTGATTCGTCCGAATATATTGAGCGGCCTATCCTCAGCTTTACCGGTGAGGTGAATGACCAAGCTCCGCTTGTTACGTGGTCGACTCCTTCTAGCAGTGGTGGTTACGAGGTGCGCAATGCTACTATTCATAACTTCGCCGAAAATGGTACTGACTACACGGACTATACCTTGCAGGTACGTCGTCCGTTAGATACCAATAACGAGTTGGACAGTATCTTGGTGGACAGTGTCAATATCTACCAGGCAGGAGTAAACAGTTATGTTATTCCGATTAGTAGAACAGCCCAATTGCCGGACCTTCGTCCTTTCCCCGCATCCTCTCGTCAGAATGTGAAAACGACTGTTAATGGCGATGTGGTGACTATTACGGTAACTCCCGAAAAGGGCGAAGTTCGTGTAATAACGATTACCTTTGACCGTCAAATCAGCAGTAGCACCGCCCTGAAGAGCTTGACCGCAATGGTAGGTGAGGATGTCCTCAGCACTAATGTACCGTTCAGTGCAGAGCAACATGCTTATACCGTTTCGACGTTGACATTCCCCGTTATCGCTTTTGAGAAATTCTTCGATGGTCAGACCGTGGATATGGTTGAGGGTAAGCACCAAATCACCTTGACCGTTACCGCTGAGGACGGCACGGTAGGCGAACCGTATATTGTAACTGTGGATGACTCGCAAACAACAAGTGGTCTCTTGTCCGAAATGACCTTAAACGGTGCTGATATGGCGACCTTTGACCCTGCTACAACGGAATACGATATTGCTCAACCGACTTGGGTAGGCGTGAAACGTGCCTTTGATAGAGATAGTGTTGCTCTCATCCAAGAGTTTGGTAAAGAGACTTGGAAGGTATATGATAATGCCCTTGCAGAACATGCTTATATCCTCAATTACGGTACGGCACCGGATAATGATGCTACCCTCAAAGCCATTTATGTGGGCAATGATGCTATCGAAAACTGGAATGCCTCCAATGTCAATTACACGGTAGCAACGGATACGGCTATCAACTTAGTCGTACTCAAGAACTCCGCTGATCAGACATTAGATATTACTTATGCTGACTCGCTTTATACCGTGCTTGTAACCGCTGCAGATAGTTCAACGACCAAGACCTATAGCATTAAGATTACTCCGAACCTCAGTGATGTCGTGCTCCTGAACAACATCGCTGTAGAGGGCTATGACATTCACTTTAATCCCGACGAACTGACATACCAACTCACTTTGGCTGCACCGAGTGCTAAACTCCAAGAGACGCCTATTCCATGTATCACCTATGAGGTAGGACAGGAAGGTCAGACTGTTGTTGCCGAGTTGGGTGCAGTAGGGGAGGAGACCTACCTCAATGTTACAGCGGAAGATGGTATCGCTACCCGCAGATATGCCATTAAAATAGATGCCGAGCCAAGCCATAACGCCAATTTGGATATGATTTATGTCAATGGCTGGCGCGTAGATACACTCTTTGAGTCAGGACGCCACTACTACTCTAAGCGTATTGCGGCAGAGACCGTCCAAATAGAGTATCTCAAGCAAGACAAATTCCAAACCGTCACGGTTACCGAGGTTGAGGCTGCCGGTGAAACCGGTCACTATACCGAGAAACTCCATGTCTTGGCGGAAGACGGCGTGACCTATAGCGATTATATTGTTGAGGTATATTTAGAGACCATGAGTAATATCGCCACTTTGGATAATATATTGCTCAACGGCGCTGCTATGAGTGAATATAATGTGGAGCAAAATCCTGAAATCACCTTCGACCCGGGCAATAATAACTATGTGATTTATATGCCGCAGGGTACAACTTCTATTCCTGAGGTCGGCACGGTGCTTACCGCTCCGGTGAAGAGCGTAGACATCCAAAAAGATGCAAACGATGTGGATATTGTTGTAACCGCGAAGGACGAAGTGCATACCAATACCTATCACCTCTCTTTCCGTGAGAAGCAATCCGCCAATGCCTACTTAGACAGCATCACCTATACCTTCAAGAATGCTTCCGGATTCTGGGAGGAAAAGGCTGTCCGCAACTTCAATAAGGAGACCTATTTCTACACAGAGACTTTGCCTCAAGAAGTTCGTGGCGTACAGAAACTCACGTGGAAGAACGGTGATGAGTGGCAGACGGTGGAGAGTCTTATAGAACCCGTAGGAGTTGATGCCGTCAAAGCGACAATTGATGTTATGGCCGGTGATGGCGTAACCTCCAAACAATATGTGGTATTCTTCCAATTCACCTATGCGACGGAGACTTACTTGAGCGAGATAAACGCCAACCTTGTTCGTCTCGAGAACTACGATATGACGGTCCGCAATTATGAGATTCAACTTGCCCCCGGTACGGCTAACCATCCGGAACTTGGTTTTGAGAAGTTTAGAGAGTCTCAAAAGGTGGTTATTGACACCATCCAGAATGTGGAAAACAAGATGGTGCGTCAGTTGCGCGTCACGGCAGAGTCCGGAGATTATGGTATTTATACCGTGACGACCGAGATTCAGAAATATGCCGATAACCAATTGACCATGATTTATGTGGGAGTTGATAGCCTCAAGGGCTTTACCCCGGAGGGTACAGAGTTCTACCACACCTTACCTTATGGTACTACTATGTTGCCGATTGTTAAGTATGAAGCCGATGAGACTGAGACCGTTAGTTCCTCTTATATGATTGATACCACGGCACACTCTTTAGGTCAAATGGTACAATTGGAGGTTACGGCTCAGAATGGTGCTAAACACACCTATCTTATCCACTTCCCTATTGCCTATAACGATGACGCTACCTTGGCGATGATTACGCTCAATGAAAATCAATTGCTACCGGGCTTCAACGATAACCTGCTTAACTACAAGGTGGTATTAGGTATGACGGAAGCTTTGCCCAGCGTAGTCGGAGTCTTGAAAGACGAAAATACCCAGTCTCTTGAGTACCAAACAATCGGTGACCCGCTCAACTTTGAGGACACAACTTATGTGGTACTGAAAGTTACGGCGGAAGACCAAGTGACCTCGAAAGAGTACCGCATCATGTTTACCCATGAGAAGTCGAAGAACGCATTCCTCGCGGACCTGCTTGTAAGCGGCGTTGAGGAAGAAATGGCGTTCTCTCCGGACCTCTTCAGGTACGATTTTACTATCCCGTTTGGTCAAGACACTATGCCTCTTGTATCGGCTATTCTCGCTGAAGAAGGGCAATGGGTCAATGAGAACTGGAGTGATACTATTTGGGCAGATGACCATACAGCGCAACTCTCATTAGAATTGGATGTATATTCGCCTTCTTGTGCAGACGACCCTGCTTTCTGTGAGGACTTCAATGTCTATCAGTTGATTTTCACACTCGGCAAGGATCCGGACAATGCTCTTTCCGCCATCTTATTGAACGGCGATACCATTGAGGGCTTTGACCCGGAGCAAACGGAATATACCATTGCCTTTGAGGCTGGTTCTGCCGATGAAGACAAGTACCCGCTTGAGGCCTTTACGGGAATCGCGCGTTCCGAGCAAGCTGAGGTGACCACCTCTATGCAGGATGGCGGTACAGTGCTCATCTCCGTTCAAGCCGGTAATGGAGATGTACGCATGTATGTTATCACACAAGAAATTGTGCTTTCTTCTGAGAACCGATTGTCTGCAATCTTAGTAGGTGAAGAAGGACTCGTTGATTTTGACCCGAATATGGATTACAGTACTATGGAGCATCAGTATATCTACTGGTTACCTACAGGTGGTTCAGCTCCTGTTATTACGCCGGTGCCAATGTCCGATAGAGCCGAGGTCGCTAATCCACTTATCAATCCTGTGCAAGATGAGGACGGTCAAATGCTCGGCTATGAGGCTATTATCATTTGTACCTCCGAAGCGGGTGAGGATCGCGAATACCGTGTCTTTATGCCGTATGATACCATTAATGATGCGGCTGCTGTTAAATCTACTGACTGCTTAGTCAAAGTGATACCCGGCGGTAAATTGTTAGTGGGCACCATTCGCAAGAATGTGAAGTTCTATGTATATAATGTGAACGGATATGGTTCCGGTACGTATGAACTGACACCTTGCGATGCGAACCACCGTGAAGTTGTCATTCTTGCCAACGGCGATGAAGAACTTGTGGATTTCTGGGGCAATAACGGCACCGAGGTTCAATTGAAGCCCGGAACAGTCTATGTCTATAGCTTCTTTGAAGGTGACACCAAAGTTCTCAAGACCGGTAAGATTATTACCATGCCATAATGATTATGGTGCAAAAAACAGAAGATAGCCGCCTCAACGGGCGGCTATCTTTTTGCTATACGTCACGTATCTTAGCCTTCTCCTTCGGTCATTATCCGATGAGCACCCGATCAGCACCCGATGAGCACCCGATGCGTGTAGGGCGCAAGATAGGAATTACAACTACAATGGAGTGGGGTAAGTATTAGGATTGAACGGAGAGGGCCAGTTCGTGGATGGCGTCCAGAATGGCTTTAATCTTATCTTCGGGGAGTCCGTTTTCCTGCGCCCAGAGCAAACGTTGTTTTAACATCTCGTTGTAGCGTTGGGGTTGTAGTGGCGCTAATCCTTGTTGGCGTTTCACCTCCCCAATCTGCTGAACAAGCGACATACGCTCTTTAATCAAGTCCCATAATCGTGCATCCAGTTCGTCAATCTCTGCCCTGAACCAACTCAAGTCGAGTTGAGGGTTGTTAGCTTTTTTTCCGGGGGAACCAGCCGCAGAGGCTGCGGACCCGGCGGCTGTGCAGCAGGTGGGGGCAGTTACCGTTTTAAGGATTTTAATGGCAGTCTCCGGGGTGATTTGTTGTTTGGAATCCGAGAGGGCATGGGCAGGGTCATTATGGACCTCTATCATGAATCCGTCATAGCCAAGTTGCATGCCGAGTGCAATAAGTTGCGGAACCTTGTTGGCATCGCCGGACATATGAGAAGGGTCCAACAGAACTGGCGTGGCGCCAGTGCCGGCGTCTGTGCAGCCTGCAAGAGCGTCTGTGCAGCCTTGGGGAGTAGCCAAAGCACTGTTGTCTGTTTTATCCAGGACACCAGGTGCCCAGGTTGCCGTTTCAATAGAGGAAAGATCTCGGTCTGCGTGCTGTGCACAGGTCGTCGTTCCAAGGAGTTGTCTGAGCTGATGAGCCATATGCCAACAGGGCTGATGATTGCAGCCACGATGAATGGCAATCACAGTGGCGTTTTTTCTCAGTCGTTCTATATTGCCGAGCCAGAGTCGGACATCATCATTGACGGGGTTTTTGATATAAACAGTCACCGGGAGCGCGTAGTTGTCTTTTTTATCCGGATAACCAGGTGCCCGGGTAGCCGTTTCAAGGTCTTTTGTGAAGTCTACGATGGTGTCGGCAATGGCTTGCACGGCGATAGGGTTCGCGCTTGTGCGCGCGCCAATCCAAAGATGTGTGATTCCGGCGTCAAGGCATAAACGCACTTGCTCCGGTGTTGCTACTTCGGTACAGACGGGTATATGCAATTGGTCTTGTACCGCTTTGAGCCACGATAGTCCCTGTACCCCAACACCTTGAAAGGTGTCGGGTGAGGTGCGCGGCTTCCATATTCCTGCCCGATAAATAAACGGATAGGGTAAGCGGCTTAGTTCACGGGCGATAGCAAATACTTGCTCTTCGCTTTCCGCCGCGCATGGACCTAATATCAGTATCTTATTGAAGGGCTTCAATGGATTCTTTCAATGTGGCTATACGCGAGAGGGCATCGGATTTTTTCTTGCGCTCAAGTTCTACAACCTCCGGCTTGGCATTTTGGACAAAACGTTCATTATTAAGTTTAGCCATAACGCCTTTAAGGAAGGCTTCCTGATGCGCTAATTCCGCTTCAAGTTTATGCAATTCTTCGTCCTTATCAATATATTGGTCCAGCGGAACAGCAAACTCGGTAGTGCCGACGATGTACTTAGAAAGCGCGGTTGAATTTGTCTCTGAGACGATATCAACATTAGCGAGTTTAGTCACTAAATCGCTCAAAGCGATAGGACTAACGAGTGTGAGTTTATCCTTATTGGGGATATTCTTTTGAGCGCGGATATTGCGAATGCCGGCTATAATAGCTTTCATGTCTTCAACCTTCTGCAAGAAAGAGCCGTCGGGGTCCAGTGCAGCAAACTCATCGGTATTCCAATCCGTTTCAGAGGGGAACATGATGGTGTCGCCGTCTTCACGCTCTTCCAACTCGTGCCACAACTCTTCCGTGATAAAGGGCATAAAGGGGTGGAGCAGTCGGAGCATGCGGTCGAAGAATACATGCGTTGAGCGTAAAGTCTGCTCATTGATAGGCTGACCATATTCCGGTTTAATCATCTCCAGATACCATGCGCTGAACTCATCTGTAAAGAGCTTATAGATAGCCATGAGGGCTTCACTCAGGCGGTATTTAGCGAAGAGGTCGGCAACTTCCATTTCCGTCTTGGCTAATTTAACAGTAAACCACGTTACGGCTAATTTGTCCGCCTCTGACGGAGCGTTTTCTGCCGTTTGCCAGCCTTTGATAAGCCTAAAGCAGTTCCAGATTTTGTTGTTGAAATTACGACCTTGTTCACATAGCGTTTCGTCAAAGAGGATGTCATTACCGGCAGGTGCCGATAACATCATTCCCATCCTTACGCCGTCCGCGCCGTAACGCTCAATGAGATCAAGCGGGTCAGGACTATTGCCCAAGGATTTAGACATCTTACGTCCTAATTTATCCCGTACAATACCTGTGAAATAGACATGTTTGAAAGGCATTTTGCCGACATATTCATAGCCTGCCATAATCATTCTTGCTACCCAGAAGAAAATGATATCCGGACCGGTAACAAGATCGGCGGTGGGGTAGTAATATTTCAATTCGGCATTATCGGGTTTGTCAATGCCGTCGAAGAGGCTGATAGGCCAGAGCCATGAACTGAACCAAGTGTCAAGTGCTCCTTCGTCCTGAACGAGGTTGGTAGAAAGTCCAAATTTGGTTGTGGCAAGTAGTTGCGCTTCTTCAAGGTTTTCAGCAATAATAATCTTGTCGTCAGGATATTTCTCAATCCCTGTTTGGGCGAGCAAATCAGCATCGTAATAAGCGGGAATACGGTGTCCCCACCAGAGTTGGCGGCTGATACACCAGTCCTTGATATTCTCAAGCCAATTGCGGTAGGTGTTTTTGTATTTAGCAGGATAGAAAATGATATCGTCATTCATCACGGGTGGTAATGCAATCTCCGCAAAATGCTGCATATTGACAAACCATTGGAGCGAGAGTCTCGGCTCAATCGGTACATTGGTGCGCTCGGAGTAGCCCACTTTGTTGTCGTAATCCTCAATGTGGTCCACGAGTCCAAGCGCTGTAAGGTCTTCGATAATTTGCTTGCGACATTCAAATCGATCCATGCCGTGGTATTTGCGGACATTAGATTGGAGCTCGGGCTCAACCGTATCCATATTGAGATGCGCATCGGGGGTGAAAATGTCAATAATCTTAAGGTCGTATTTTTGTCCTAAAGCATAGTCATTGACGTCATGGGCGGGAGTAACCTTCAAACAACCGGTACCGAAACCAATCTCGACATATCTGTCTTCAATAATAGGCACAATTCTTCCTACGCCCGGCACGATGACATGTTTGCCCTTAAGCCATTGGTTCTTCTCCTCTTTAGGATTGATGCAGACCGCTATATCTCCAAAGATGGTTTCGGGTCGTGTGGTTGCGACGATAGCGTACTTGCCGGGTTCTTCCTGGACTTCGTATTTAAGATAATAGAATTTACTATGTTCGTCGTGGTGGATGACCTCTTCGTCTGAGAGAGCCGTTTGTCTCTCCGGATCCCAGTTGACCATTCGCAATCCGCGATAAATGAGTCCTTTTTTATAAAGGTCACAGAATACATGGATAACCGCTTTAGAGCGTGTTTCGTCCATCGTGAACGCAGTCCTGTCCCAATCACAAGAACATCCGAGTTGACGTAACTGCTTGAGAATAATACCTCCATGCTCATCGGTCCAGTCCCAAGCATGCTTGAGAAACTGCTCACGGGTGAGGTCGGATTTATTGATTCCCTGTTCCTTGAGCCGTTTAATAACTTTTGCTTCGGTTGCGATAGAGGCGTGGTCTGTGCCCGGAACCCAACATGCGTTCTTGCCTTCCTGCCTTGCGCGCCTTACGAGAATATCTTGAATTGTCTCATTGAGCACATGACCCATATGCAATACGCCCGTAACATTTGGGGGCGGAATAACGACAGTAAACGGTTCGCGTGCGTCCGGCTTGGAGTGAAACATCTTGTGCTTGAGCCAATATTGGTACCATTTGGCTTCAATTTCAGAGGGATTGTACTTAGTTTCCATGTTCAGTAGTTTTTAGCGGCCGCAAAAGTACATAAATTTATCTGAAAAAGCAAAAAAAAGATAGATTTTTTTGCATAAATCAAAAAAAATATGTATTTTTGCCACGGATTTTGTGTGTCTAAAGTTTAGTCTGAAGATAAAGGCAAAAAGTAGAAAGCGAAATAGATGAATTGGAAACATTGGTATAGGATATTCGTAACGGCAGTTGTTACCCTGATATTGGGTATAACTATGCCGGTGTTTGCAGATAAGCCGGCGAGTCCTATGTCCGGTACGGATTTCTGGGTGGCTTTTATGAGTAATAATGAGGCGCCGGCGGACGATGAGTCATTGGATTTGTCGATATACATCGTTTTAGACGAGGTCCCCTCCGCTCCCGTTGCGTTTACGACAGAAGTAGGCGGCAATCTCTATAGGAATTTTACGGTTCCTGCCGGCACACAATACTATGCTGTTGAGCACATTACTCCGGCGCTTGTTTATCTCGAGAAAATCAATGACGCTACCGGAGCGCCCGTGCGAAAGGGCCTGCGGGTATATACCGATGACGAGGTAACCCGCTTTTCGTGTTACGCCTATAATAAGCAGGGTGTCGGAAACACTATTAAACAAGATGCTTCAATCGTCTTTCCGGCTCAATATCTAAAGCGGGAGTACTATGTGCTGAACTATCAGCAAGACAATAAGTCCAGTGAGTTTGCTGTTATTGCGACCAAGAATAATACTATTGTAACCATCACGCCCGCAGCACCGATGTCCAATGGGTGGATGGCGAATAGCGAGTATCAGATCAGATTGAATGCCGGCGAGGTTTGCTACTTAGCATCTCCTTCTGCAACGGACCTGAATCCAATAGTAGAATTGTCCGGTACGAAGATATGTTCCGACAAAGATGTGGCAGTATTTGCCGCCAACGAACTGGTGCAGATACCCCAAAGCTCAACCTATGGCTCCAACTCTGTCTATGAGCAATTGCTTCCTATTGAGTACTGGGGACAAGGCGATTACTATTTGGCACTATTAGGACATACCAAACTCAATGCGTTCTACGGTATAGCGGAGGAGCAAAATATGTCCACTACCGTCACGGCGAACTTTGCGGATGCCGATTGGAACTTTGTGGAGCAGGTGGCAGGTGGAAGCCCCTTCGGAAGAAACACCAATCCTTACACAAAAGTAGAGGATTACTACTATATTAGCGAGAGTGACGGTATTCCGGATGTACATATCACGACCGATTATCCGGTGCTGATAAATAGTTACCTGCCCTGCGGAAACTTAAACCCGGAGTCTTTCGGTTCGGGTCGTGACGGCTATACGGTGGAGTGGGGTAACCCCGCTAACGCAATTGTTCCTTCATGGTCGCAACGCACCAAGCGGACGGTTTTCTTTACCCGCAAACTTACTTACTTAAATCGTGGTACGAGAGGGGCCTATCCGCAAGCCCATTTGGTACAGATTATCACCGCAGCCCGTGATACAGACTTGATTACAGTGGATGGGGTTACCGTAGAGGGCTTTACGGTGATGACCTCTGACCCTACCATGGCGTACACCTCTTATAATATAGATACTTTGCATTTCGGTGCGCATGAGGTGGAGACGACCGGTGACGGCTTTGTCGGTACGGTGTATGGCTTTACACACGGATTGGGATATATGTACACCTTGGGCTTTAATCCGGCTCCTAATAGCAAATCTTTGGTCATCGCGGAAGACTCCGCATGGCACATGATGAGTCCCATAAGCTACGATATTCCGTATGATACCATCAATGAAGGTTGGTTCCAGCGCCAGCTAGACCGCTCTATACCTATTGAATTACAGCACCTTGATACCGCTTATGTCTGTGATAGTACACGCTTGCACTATGTTGAGAACTTGCCTAAGGCAGGTATGATAGACTCCATCGCATGGTGGGTGTTCGATTATGGTGTAGATGGAAAAAATGAGCTCAAGACCTTGGCGCATTACAACTTCATGGACAATAACAGGGTGGACTCTTTGGCGCAGCTAAAACAGCGGTATGATTACCTCTTTGCTCTCGAACCTCAGAAAGACCTAAAGCCCTCGGAACGTGATCCTTACCGATACTTCCAGATTCAGGCGATTGTATATAACAAGAAGTTTATCTGTCAGAATCTTGAGGCATCCATTGATACTTTCCGCACGATGACGCGCGTGGCGCGTGCATACAATGATACGATAGCACGCCGAGTGATTTGTGTCAATGACACGGTGCATTGTTTCTATGATAATGGCGTTACCGATGCCTATGATACCCATGATGCGACGCTCAATAAGGAGACAGTCTTTATGGCAGCAGACGGCAATTGGCTGGCACATCATTCGTATGACGCAGCGGCTTATCATGCCGGTACGTTCCCGGGAGTAGGTGATGTGACTTTTGTAAGGCATTACACCAGTATCTATGGTTGCGACTCCATTATGTCCTTCCAACTGCATATATGCGATACCTCCCTGACGACGCTTGATACAACTATCTGCCAGAATCATCTTGAGGAATATCGTCTCAAACTCAATGGGGCTAATTCTCAACTATTTGATAAAGTGACATTTAAAGAGCTGCCGGGCGATTGGACATACCGTGATACCCTGCGGGCTCATCAATGTGACCCGGTGGCGGAGGAGTTTAAAGACTATAAGTTCCTTGACCCGCTTACCGGCGGCTGCGATAGTATCATTGAGTTGACTATTCATGTGGGTGAAGTATTCCGCGATACCATAGTCAAGAGTGATTGGTGCGCTGTTCCTGCGGAAGGACAGGAGACACCGGACCCCAATGCCGAGTATGTCTGGTATCACGATATCAACGGTGATGGGGTAGAGGACTCCATTATGACTATTCGTTTTAGCCAACTCAAACCTGCAGGTAAAGCTAAGTATAGCGCCTATTTCTCGGATACGCTCAGGAGTCATTCGTGCCTGCCATGCCGTGAGGTCAGTCCTGAAGGCGGTTGCGACAGTATCATCGTGTTGCACTTGACGGCACGGGAGAGTTTTGTACGATACACTGCTGCCCAATACAGCACATTCTGTGATTCAATCTACAATCCCGCTACGCATTCCTTCACTAAAAATGAGTTTTATTGGCGCCAAAATGCTTCGGGGACGGACTACGGTAGTTCTAAATTCAAGCAAGAGCCAAGAACATTCTATCTCGCGGACGGCACTCCTATCCTCTCGACCGAGACAATGAACCTGCCTGCCGGTTCTTATTTGATTGAAGACCGCTTTGAGTCTCAAGAACATTGTGATAGTATTTGGAAATGGAATCTTACCATCAACCCGGTTCAGTTCCATCGGGAGCAACACTCCATGACGGACAAAGCGACTTATGCATGGGACAACCATACCAATCCCGTCACAGGGGCAAGTCCCTGGGTGCTTGGACCCTTCAGCCACGATACTGTCATTTATGATGAGAGTCATATCGGCAATGGGAAAGATGATTGTGCCGAAATATATATGCTCACTATCCGAATCGGTAATTCGACCTATGATGAAGAAGTGGCAGAAATATGTGATAATGAGACTTATACGTGGTTGGACCATGAGCTTACCGGTTCTGCTCCGCGACGGCTGTGGGATAAGACCAATAATCGTTATATCTTGGCATCGGAACTGACGGGCGACAAAGCCCGTGGTATCTATGCTGCTGGTCGAACATACTATATCTATGACAGTTTGCAGACCACCTCAACTATTCCGGCTGACTCTATCTGGTGCTTGAAACTGACCGTGCACCCGACATATGTTGACTCTCCTAAGGTGGAGATTTGTCAAGGCGATTTCTACACATGGCACGGCACTACCTATGGTGCTCAGACGGGTACCTTCCGTCAAGCCTATAACGATCAGACGATACACAGTTGTGACAGCTCGGAATACCTAACCATTACGGTCCATCCTGTTTTCCGTGATACCGTCCGTGTAACGCTCTGCCAAGACAGCAACTATGTATGGTATGGCAGTAATGGCGAACGGGTATTGGACGCACAAGGCAATGCTTATCCTATTCCGACAGATCAAGTGGTTACAGAGCGTAAGTTCGTCTGCGCTTTTACAACTGCGGACTGCGATACCTGCCATTCTTCATTGGGCTGCGACTCTGTCTATGTGCTTTACCTCACGGTACGCCCATCCTATATCAACTCCCGCGTAGTAGAAGTTCCTGTGACTGCGTGCACCGAGCAAGGCGTCTATGATTGGGTAGGGCATCCGCGATATTCAGGACTAAACGCCATTGACATATCTCAGCCCGGTCATATCAGTATCTATGATACCCTGTTAATCGGTGATTGCCAATGCGATAGTGTTGTGCATCTGAATTTGACGGTGATTAGCAACGCCCCTCAGACTTTATTGACTACAGTTTGCCAGAATAGTGACCCCTTCACTTTAGGCACCATGTCTTTTAGACCCGACACAATGACTGTGGGTGAGCATATTTATCGCAATACCATATCTGTAGGCGGTTCAGGGTGCGAGTACTATGAAGAGATTCGTGTGAAGGTTGACTCAGTCTATCGCTATACCGAAAATCTGACGCTCTGCCAAAGCGAGCACCATGCGACCCATCTGTGGCACGGCAAACAACTGCCCTATAACGAGGCAGGTGTCGTGACCTATTATGATAGCCTTATCAGCAAAGTAACCGGCTGTGACTCTATATATAGTTTGACTTTGACAGTCACTCCTGCGTATTACCATTTAGAGGATACCGTCTATGCTTTGGAGACCGAGACAATCACGTGGCAAGGCAAAACTCTCACTAACCTTTCAGCAGGAGATTATGTTGATTATGACAGTATTTACCGCCAAACGATTAATAACTGTGATAGTATCCGCTATCTCCGCTTGATAGTGACCGAGGTGGACACGATTTGTCAAAATACACCTTATCCGGAGTGGAACGGACATACGTTATCTACAGAAAATGCCGGTTTGAGGACCTATCGCGATACGTTGACCGCCCCGAGTGGTAGAGACTCTATCGCGAGCATAAGTCTTCTTGTACTGCCTTCATATCGCTTCCCCTCTGAGCATGTTATGAGTACCGAAGAATCGTTCCGTTGGCGGAACCATTTCTATGTCGGTTCCCTCTATCAAGGCGATACCACCGGCACTGGCGCTATCGTTATTCAGAACTCGGTGAACCACTTTGAGGATTCCTATAATACGGCGTTCGTCGGTTCGTTCCAATGCGACTCTGTTTATACCTTGACTATCCGTATCGGGCAGGTTTTCCGCGATACGACTTATGCCTATATCTGTGACAGCCGTTGCGAGTACGAATGGCGACGTGACGGCATTAGCGAGAGAGACTCTCTTATCCAACGCTTCAGCGGCGATACGCTCACAGCCGGACTTACCTATATCTATGAGGACCATAAACTGACCTCGATGGGCTTTGACTCTGTCTTTTACTTAAGTCTGAAGGTGTATCAGTCCCACTGGTTGGAAGCGGTTGATACAGTCTGCCAAGGAGACACATATCTCTGGAAAGATGGGCATGAAGGACATACTTATTACAGCCCCGAATATGGGTCGATTATAACTATTCCGACTATCGATTCGGCAAGGACTATCACTATTATTGATAGCTTAAAAACAACCGGGATTTTCCATGATCCCAAGACGGGTATTGACCATGTCGTGGGGTGTGACTCCGTATGGCGTCTCAGTCTCTATGTGGCACCTGTTTATCAGGAGTTCACCAATAAGATAGTTGAGTCTGTTTATGTGGACGATACCGCTTCCTTCGCATGGGAGGGTAAGACCTACGGACCGCTGCCGGCGGGTGATTATAAGGACTATGACCGCTTTGATACCACAACGGCGTTAGGCTGCGATAGTATTCGCTTCTTACGCGTTATTGTAGCGCTCACCGATACTATTTGTAAAGATAGCCTATATACCTTCCATGGTGAGGCGATTGATACTCATCGTGAAGCCGGTGTGTATTACTTACAAGACACTTTGACAGCAATGGACGGCTCCGACTCTATCGCTGCATTGCGTATCTATGTGCCTGCTTCGTATGCTATCCCCGAGCGTTATATGATATCCGACGAGGAGTATTATCAGTGGCAGGGGAGGTACTATGTCGGCGCTAATTTTGATACCGCTCTTCACCATATTGATACAACCGGTTGGAATGCCCGTGTACTCACCGAGCCGATACTCTATGATACGGCGAGGTGGCATGCTTACTACGACGCGGCTCAGACGCTGTACTGCGATAGTGTTTATTATCTGACTCTCCGTGTTGGAAAAGTCTCCCGTGATACAACCTTTGATTATGTCTGCAATAACTGCACCTATCAATGGATGCGGGATATTGACTCCAACGGCACTTTGGACGAGGTAATGCGTATTGACGCATCTACCCTGAGGGCAGGAGAAACCTATTTCTTCTATGATAGTTTGAAGACCTCGCTTGATTATGACTCTATCTACAACTTGAGCTTGACAGTCTATCCTGTCTATGGCCCGACTGAACTCAGTTGGACTGATACAACCTGCCGTGAAACACCTTACCGTTGGGATGAAATGGCGAGTGGCACAGACCATACTGCACGTTGGTTATGGGATGTTAAGCGGAACCGACGCGTTTGGTCGGAGGCTATTGATGTCAGTGTAGCGGGTACCTATACCTTCCTCGACAGTCTTTATACGCGTACATATTTCATTGACCCGCATGGCGTCAATTCCGATACAACGCGCTGTGATTCTATATGGCAGTTGACTCTCTTCATTCCGCCTACATACAATTATAATATACCCCGTTATCTCTGCGATAATGATAGTCTGCGTTGGCAACAACGGCTTTATGTCGGCAGTGAGTTCAAGGACTCTCTGCTTTTAGACCCGATTGCCCTCGAGGTGGACACTATCATCTATGTCAATAAATCGCAATCGCCTTTCCGAGATACGGTTCGCTATTCATCTGTCTATCATTGTGATAGTATCTACAATCTTGCCCTCACGATAGGCGGTATTGACCGAACATATCTCCATGATTCTATCAGCGATAATGATTCAGTTTGGTCGTTCTGCCATGCGGCGATAACAGGGGCTACCTGGAACTGCCGTTCCGGTCGTGATTTCCGCTTGGCAGCAGAGGCGCTTTACGACAGTACCAATATCCGTCTGCCCTATCAAGTGGAGCTTATAGATACCTTGACCAATATCGGCGGTTGCGACAGTATCATCATCGATACCTTGACCGTCTTGCCGGAGTACCACATGCACTTGGATACTTCTGTTTGCTCAAATGTCACCTTCCATTGGCGGCGCTATCGCAACCTCAACCATGAGCGCTCAGGTACTTATACCGATACCCTGCGCTCCGTGTATGGGACGGACTCAATCTTCTACCTTCACCTGACTACTATGCCGTCCGTCTATAAGCGTTCAGACCGCAATCTCTGTAAGAACGATACCATTTACGGCTGGCAGCATAGTCAAGATATTTATTTTGATCCGGTAGAGGACGCCGGCGCTACCTATGTCCGCTATACCGCTAACTACGAGACCGGACTGGGTTGCGACTCTGTTATTGAGGTCTGGATGACCTATTATGACTACTATAATTACTATGATACGGTAACTATTTGTGCCGGTTCGGAAACGACTTGGCGTGGCAAAACCTATTCGGCGGCAGGCGATTATTACGACAGTTTGAAGACTGCTTTCTGCGGTTGTGATTCTGTTTATCACCTCCATGTCATTACCAAACCGACGTACTATTTCGATGAATACTACACCGTTTGCGAGAGCGAAACGCCTTTCGTATGGAGCCGCAACGGTGTTGTTATTACGGACACGATACCGGTTAATAGGGCGGGTGAGTACACATACCACGAGGACCACTTGACCCCCTATGGCTGCGATAGTAACTATGTGCTGCATTTATCGGTAGTGCCTGTCTTCAATCTCTGTGACCAGGATACATTAGGGTGGCAGTCTTATATCTACAAAGGCGATAACTATGAGCAGTTCCACGGTCCGTTGGTACTGGATCCTGCGGACAACAGGACGGTAGTTGTTGTCGCGGAAAGTAATGACACTATTACCCGCTCTATCTCCTATCCGACGTCGCTGCAGGGGCTTGACTCCGTCTTTGTACTTACCCTCGTGGTTCATCCCACGCCGGTCGTTGAGCGGAGTTTCAATGCTTGCACGGGTGATAGCACCTATTTGCTCAATGCCAAAGCCTTTGATATAACGGCTACAGGGCTGTACATCTTCCGCGATACACTGCCTACCGTCTCTTGTGGCTGTGACTCCATCATTATTGATACCGTCCGTGTAGATAGTTCTTACTATTTCCACGAGAACGAGCGAGCCTGTGCTGCTTTGGAAACTACCTACTGGGCGCAGTCAGGTAGAACCTATAGCGCGGACTATACGACGGTCATCCCTGTCGGCTATTCGCCGGTTGATACCATTATCTATGATACCGTCAGCTATAGCACTGTTGCGGGCTGTGATTCTGTTTACCACTACGCAGTACAGTTCGACCGCTCCTATTTTATCAGCGAATATGATACCGTGTGCTCAACCGAAAAGACCTACCGCTGGCACAATAAAGTCTTTGATATCCCCATGCCGGAACATCTTCTTTGGTCCGGTGACACGACCTATGTGCTCTGGGATAGTTGCACGACCGCTCAGGGCTGCGACTCCATCTATATGCGGAGCGTCAATGTCCTGCCTACCCAATTGGTGGATACTGTCAGAACTATCTGCTTAGGCGATACCTTCTATCTACATGAGCGTCCTTTGACAGCATCGGGTATCTACCGTGATACGGTGCCTAATAGATGGGGATGTGACCTTATTACAACGGTCTATTTGACTGTCGTTCAACCGACGCAGATTACCCTCTCTGACCCGATTATTTGTGCCGATGCAGAGGCTTATACCATTGCTTTCCACGCTACGCCGGCATCTATGCCGCCGTTGCGCTATAGCCTCTATTATTCCGACTATGCACGTGATACACTTGGCTTTACCGACATTATTGACCGTGATATACCCGAAGGAGATTCCGTACTCTATATAGAGATGCCGCCGCTGCGTGATAGTATGGATTATCCGCGCCCCGGTAACTATATGGCTAAACTCTATTTCGATAACGGAATTTGTTTGGATAGTAATCTCTTGGCGCAGACCAAACCCTTCCAGATACGCTATCCCAATTGGGTATTGGAGCAGCACTGGAATGATATGGTGGCTGTGCTCAGTAGCCGCTATAACGGCGGTTACGACTTCGCCTCCTTCCAGTGGTATCGAGATGGTGTCTTGATGATAGGCGAAACGAACTCTTATGTCTATGAGCCTCATTGGCTCTCAGGAGCATACTACAGCGCGGCGCTGGTTCGTTTAGGCGAAACAGAGGCAATCATGACTTGCGAACTGCCTGTTGATACCGTTCGGGATGATGCTGTAGTACCGACGCATCCCTACCTGTCGGTTGTGCCGACCTTGGTGCTTAGAGCCAATCCACAAGTACATATCCTCTCTGCTAATGAGGGTGACTATACCGTTTATAACTCATGGGGCGCTAAAGTCCGTAGCGGACATTTCGTCCCTGACACACACGTCACACTCGGCGGCCAGGATGCCGGTGCTTATACAGTTGACTTGCCTTCGACGGCAGGAACATATGTGTTCTATTTGACAGATTCGGATGGCTTGAACCGTTCCGTTAAAGTGATTGTGCAATGATGAGATCGAGTCGTTATATACTATTTTGCTTGCACCTGATGGTGGCTGTCCTTTCTGCTGCACTACCGATGGGTGCCCAAACGCGTATGCAGGGCGATAAGGTCCATATGCAGGTGCGAACGGAGAAGAAAATTAACCGCTTTGGTCTTCGTTCCGACCCCTATGATGGGGTGTACCATTTTGGCTCATTCTGGTTGGAAGGAGCCTATTCGCAGTTCATGGCATCGCAGTCGCAGGCTATCAATAAAGGCGGCTATGGAGTTGGTGGCGGATTGAGTTACCTGTACCAAAATGGTCGTATGCTCATTTCAACCGGCGTGGGTGTGCGTTATCAGGTTGCTTATACCGCGGTTGCTAACTATACGGCAACCTATCCCCGTGTGAGGGATACCCAAGGGACGGAATATGACCTGAACCTTCTCTTTGAAGACCGGACTGACCTTGCCCGTTCGCTCTATATCAATGTCCCTTTGATGGCGGGTGCATATTTCTACCGTAGGTGGTATGTCATGGCGGGCTTTAAGTTTGAGGCTCAGTTAATCGGCTCAACCTCTATGTCTGCCCTTGCTACGTCAGTTGCTTATTACGACCGCTATATAGGTCCTATCGGCGAAATGGATAACCATGGCTTACGCCGACAAGTCCCCCTGACCCGTGAAGGCGATAAGTTGAACTTAGGGCTGGATGTGTTGGCGTCGCTTGAGTTGGGACACGAGTGGAAGATGAAGAAGGGTACACGCTATATCCGTGGTGATATAGACCGCAGAGATTACCGTGTACGCTTGGCGCTTTTTGCCGATGTAGGTATCCTCTCTGTTATGCCCTCTCATACCGCTAATCCTCTCTATGGCGTTCCCGCGGACACACGCTACGATTTTGATACCTTTACGATGACGCACCTTTTTGCCTCTGACCAAGCTTCGGGTGCCTTGCGCAATATCTTTGCAGGAGTCAAACTCTCCTTCCATTTCGGCTATAAGACCCGCCAGAAGTGTATCATGTGCAGCAGCCGAGGCAGACAACAGTATCTCAAGAACTACAACTAATCATGTCATCTGATGACCTCAATCTGAAAGGCGCTCCCTTGCCCGAACACACGCTCTTAGGGCGTAAGGGGGAAGAGTATGCCGCCCGACTGATGAGGAAGAAAGGCTATAAACTGCTGGAGCAGAATTTCAGACTGGGCAAAATGGAGGTGGACCTGATTGTCGGCAACCGCTCGGAGATTGTGGTCGTGGAAGTCAAAACGCGTGCTTATAGCTATGCGGATCATATCGCCCCCGAGGACTATGTCGATGAGGACAAAAAACGTAGAATGTTGGCGGTCGGCAATGCTTACATGAAAATGAAAGACCTCACTAAAAACCTGCGTTGCGATATCATCGGTCTCATCATGAACCCTGAGACCTTTGAGGTCACCGAATGTCACCATCTTATTGATGCCGTCAAACCCCGACCACGCACCGTCAACCGCTTCACCCACGCGGGCAAAGGCTTCGGTACACACATCCGTAAAAAGAAACGTCTATGATGAAGCATCTCCTGACATATCTGTTTTTACTCCTTGCTCTTTCACCATGTGCCTATGCCGCGCAGATTGAAGCCTTTGTGCAGTCCTATTACGAGGCAGAAATTACAATTGGCGATTGCAGCGCAGACTATATCCAGACCAATAACCTCAAGTCGCATCTAACGGCGGGAAACAGCCTTGAACTGCGGCTATACGACCTGCCCGAAGGCACACTGCAACGCGTGACTATTTCGGTCAGATCGAATACATCATCGGGGACTGGCGAAATGACACTTACAATGGGAGACCAACTACTTTGGTCAATTCCCAATTCCACCTTTAAGAAATGGTATGGCGCCTATAGTTCTGCTTATGTGCCCATCAGTAAAGACATCGTCTCAAGCATGCAAGATACCCTGGTCTTGCGTATCAAAGCGACCGAAAACTCGCTTTATTTTCAGTCCATTACGCTTGACTATGAACCCGTTGCGCCCGTTGTGCACACCGTTCAATTCGTGACCGGCACATATGCCCAACTGCCACCACTCGTTGAGTCCGAACCCGGAAAAGGGGTGTTGTTACCAACCTTGGACGACCCTGATAGCGATTGGCGCTTCTTCTGTTGGGCAATGTCCCCTGTTGAGGAAACCTCCGAACTGCCTGTCGCCTTTATGCCGGACACCAAGTATTTCCCCCAAAATGATATAACCCTCTATGCCGTATATAGTTGGCGCATGAATACAACGGTCTTTGCCGAGTCAACCTTACATTCCGGCGAATATGTTATTGCGCAGCAATGGCTGGAGGACTATTTTGTTGCCGCGGGTGGAGTGGAGGATAAATATATCCCGACTCAGCCGATGAACTATATCCGCATTACCTCCGATAGCCTATACGCTTTGCAGGCGCCTTATGTGCCGAATGATTTGCGCTATGAGCTTATGGTACAGGGCGATAGCCTCTATATTCGCCATAAATCTACAGTCTCTTGGGTGGGCTTTGACTCCCAGCGCCGGTTGGCGGAAAAGAAAAGTCTTTGGCACTATGTTCCTGCGCGGTATGGCTCAGTCATGTTGGAGACCTCCATGGCGAATAAGTCCTATATGCTCTATATTTATTTTAATGACATCTCATCGGAAGACTATCCATTTGGTTTACAGTACTTAACATATAATCCTAATATGCGGTGGCTCTTGCTCTTCCCGGTAGGTGATGTTCCGTCAGCGCCGCTTCCTGCCCGTTACTCTACTTATCCGTTAGGGCATGTTGGCTTAGAGACCGTCTCCCTTCCTGCACGAGAGGGTATCTATGACCTCTTAGGACGATATTATGGCACCTCTTCCCAATCGCTTCTCTCGGCGGAGGCTCTCCCTTCCGGCATCTACATCTACACCCGGTCCGACGGTGCCCGAATTCTTTTCTTCCGCTAACTCCAATCCTCCTCCGCTAACTCCAATCCTCCTCCTAACAACCTGGACACCTGTTTTTTCTTTGTTGGGTGCGCCGTGCCTCAGCGCGTCGGTTTCAGCCAATCATTCGATGGTTTAGTCTATTGATGATGTCTCGGAGATACAACGCACAATAAACGCACAATAAACGGACAATAAACGCACAATAAACGCACAATTTAGTCTGGATATAGTCTCCATCTACCCTCTTTCTCCCTCGGCATCATGGCACTCATGACACCCCTCCAATGTCCAAAATGACCTGTTTTTCGTAAAATCTGCACTTTTATTTGCATATGCCCCCCAAAAGTTGTATCTTTGCATAAAATATTGAATCCATGAAAAAACGCGCCTTGATAGCATTATTCTTCTTCTTCTTATTCCTTTTTGCATTACCTATCTATACGTATGCGCAGGTACCTGTGCCCGTTGGTTGCGGCTCGTATGCCTCTTTCGTCCCCCTCAATGAGTCCCGTACTGCGCATCGCGGCGGCGCGCAGGCGTATCAGATGGAGCATCGCACCATCTATGCCATTGACTCAACAGCCTATCCTTCCAATTCTTGGTGGACCTATGCCCTCGTCAACCCTTGGTCAGGCAAACTCTGGGCGTACCCCCAGTGGGTGGAGATAAAGAACAGCGCCATCCAAATCGGTTATCCTACTTATTGGGAACCGACCGGATGCGAGATGAAATGGGACACACCGTTGTCCATCACGTTCCCGGACCTTAACACTGACCACTGTGATGTAGTCGGGTGGGGGGATTATCATGTTGTCTTGGAAATGCGCTCGGGCGATAAGTCTGTCCGCGTAACCTCGCTGCACGGATGTCCCGTTACATGGATTGAGACCCGCAATGTAGAGCCCGTTATCGCCAATCCCGATGACACCAAGTATGCCACGCTGACTGTCCCGAGCCCCGACAATGCCTCCCATGTGACCGCCGTACTCCTCCTGACCGAGGGCGTCAGCCCGACACAACTTCAAGACTATGTATCGGCTGTTCCGACCCAATCGCATGTCACCTATTCCTATAACGCCACCGCCTCTACCATGACGACGGTTTTTGAGACCGACAAGCCTGTGCTGCAAGGCTTCTTGCCGCACCATTATTATAACACAACACTCGACTTTGCCCTCTCAACTGCGACCTACGCAACCCCGCGTGGTGAGATGCGCATGAGTGCCGGACAGCGTTTCGCCATCACCTACAGGGTGCACCCCTTCTTGCCATTCTTCCCGGCTCCCAAAGAGAATTTGACCGGCTACAGCAAAGAGCGCATGACCTCACTTGCTGCCGATTATGCCGCAAAGGGCTCCTTCGGTGCCGACACCTATTGGGGAGGCAAAGGGCTTATCCAGATGATGCACTACATGACCGCGGCGTTGCAATTAGGCGACACCGCTACGTACCGACTTGCCAAGACCCGTCTCAAATCAGCACTCGTTAACTGGTTGACATACACCCCCGGAGAAAAAGACTTCTATTTCGCCTACTACAACCGCTGGGGCGCATTGGTCGGTTTTGACTCCTCCTACGACTCGGATACCTTCAATGACCACCATTTTCATTATGGCTATTTCGTCTATGCCGGAGCTGTACTCTGCATGCTTGATGAGGACTTCAAAGCCCAATATGGCGCCATGCTCCGCGAGGTAGCCCGCGACTATGCCTCATGGACTACTGACGAAAACGAACTGCCCGAACCGCGTTTCAGAACCTTGGATATGTACTGCGGACACTCCTTCGCAGGAGGTATGGGGAATGAAGGTAATGGTAACGGCCAAGAGTCTTCCTCTGAAGCCATGCAGTCCTGGGTCGGACTGTGGATGTTAGGTGCCGCCTTAGGCGACCAAGAGATGCTCGAAGCCGGTATCTTCGGCTATACCCTCGAGTCCCGCGCCGTGGCGGAGTATTGGTTTGACCGCGACCGACGCAATATCGATTACACCAAATACCGGCACCCCTATTGCTGCAACTTGACCATGCAGGGAGTAGGCTGGTGGACATGGTTCTCCGGAGACCCTGTCTGGATGCACTCTATCCAGTGGCTGCCCATTAGCCCCGGTCTGCAAAACTACTTTACGGAGGACCTTGACTTTACCCGTTGGGACTACACCGAGATGTATCGCCTTAAGGAGGTCGGCGATTATGAAGCCCCGACCGGTGGCTTGGGCGACGAGTCCGGCTTAGGCAATGTCTGCCTCTCATACCTCGCACTCTTCGAACCGGACTCTGCCGCACGCGTATGGGATAGGGCTGATGCAGCCGGTAAAGCCCTTGCGCGCAATGCCGACACCGGAGGCATAACCTATTGGCTTATCCATGGACTGCGCTCCTATGGCTCTATTGCGCACGATATCTATGCGGACTACCCCTTGGCGGCTGCATATATAGTAGGAACAGACACTACCTATATGGTATATAACGCCACGGCTACTGAGAAGCCTGTCCGGTTCTCATCCGGCGTCACGGTGACTGCGCCCGCTCATGCGCTTTGGATAGGCACGTCTTCTTCCTTAGGAAAAGCTGTTTACCCCATCGCCGATGAACCCGCACCCGAGCCTGACCCCATAGCAGCGGCTTGGACGCACGCCTATCCCAATATTGCCCTGCATAAGCCCGTAGAGGTTTCCTCATACGAGAACGCCGGTTGCCTTGCCGTCAATCTTACCGACGGTGCCTATAACACCCGTTGGGGCTCCGCACACCGAGATAACGAATATGCCATTGTGGACCTCGGTGACGAGTATTATATCCACTACCTCACCCTTTATTGGGAAGCGGCGTATGCCTCTCGTATTGAAATTGCAGTTTCCAATGACGGTAACGCTTGGCAGACCATGACCCTCTCCGGCACATCGGGGACACAACAGGTCGATATCGCACTGCGAAGCAGGTATATCCGCCTGACGGGCTTGGAACGTGCAACGCCCTATGGTACATCCCTCTATGAATTAGAGGCATACGGTCTTCCCCTCTCCGGCAATGCCAATGAGATTATCGCCTTGGAGATTAGTTCGGATGACGCCTTCCTCATTCCGGGCGAGACACCCGCTTATGCCGTAAAAGGCTATAACTACCTCGGCACTGAACTGCCCGTCTCTGCCACTATCACCACAGCGGTGACAACGGACTCCTATACCGTTACCGCGACCTATGGCAGCCTTGTTGCCACCCATTCATGGCCCGTGATGGAGGTGGTGCAGGTTGATACCATTACGGTTACACCCGCAGTAGTGTCTGTGCCCTATCAGACCAAGCAGGACTTTACGGTACAAGCTCTTGACCAATTCGGCTTTGTGCTCAGCGAATATACCTACACGTTCTATGCAACCGACCTCAGGGACACTACCCTCCATTTTGTTGACCCGAGTGGTTTGAGCGGCGAGGAGGTTACCGCCGAGGTGCATGTCGCAGGCTATGCTGACTTCAACTTGGCGACAGGCAAACCCGCCCAATGTTCCGGCACCGAAAATGAAAACGCCATGGGACCCGACAAAGCCGTGGACGGAAAGTTAGATACCCGCTGGGGCTCACGTTTCCAAGATGACGAGTGGCTGATGATAGACCTCTTGGACGAGTATTATCTCGACTCTGTCAAACTCTATTGGGAAGCCGCCTATGCTACCGCTTATGAGATTCAACTCTCCAATGACGGTATCGCATGGACAAGCGCTGTCGTTGTTACCGATGCCCACGGAGGTGTCGTTACCCATGTCCTCACACCCCTTCAAACGGACGTGCAACCGACCGCACGCTATGTCCGCATACTCTGCCATGCCCGCTCCACAGGATATGGCTCATCACTCTACGAGGTGGAGGTCTATGGCGCCGGCATTGTGCATCCCTATATCCCGACGGGATTGGAAGAGATATCCGCTTCCGACGCCTCTTCCGGCACCACACCGGGCGACATGCCGGCTCAGAAGCTGCTGTTTAACGGCAGGGTCTACCTCCTCCATAACGGCATATGGTACACCATTGCCGGCGAAAAAGTCGGTTTTTAAGAAAAATATATACTTTTATTTGCATATCCCCTAAAAAAGTTGTATCTTTGCAAGACTATTTGAATATAATCTTTAAAATCAAGCCATAATGAAAAACACAATTCTTAACAAAGTATCTTCCTTAGCGAAGAAATCTCTTACTCTTTGCCCCCCCCCATTCGCGGGCAAAGTAGCACGTGGACTATGTACACTCCTCCTCTTATGCGCAAGCATAACAGGCTGGGCGGTGCAGTATTGCAATTCATCCATCACTGCAGATGATGGGGTTACTACGGTAACATTGACTTGTGTTCAACCTACACCAGGAACGTATGTGATGACGATAGTAGGCGGTGCCAACTTTGGAGGTTTCATAGGTGAAGGAAACTATTTTGAATTGAGTGGTGTTGGCGGTAATCAAGTAAAGAACAATACTGATAAAGCTAATCGTGTATGTAATTTTGATGAAGGTAGCAGAACCTTGACAATTACAATGACTGCTGATAGAGCGCCTAAGATGTACACACCTCTTTATTTAGATATTAGTGGCCAAAAAACATTTACGACTATTCAAGATCAAGTTTTTGACTGGCCTACAGAGTGTGCTTCTTGTACGGACGTGGCAGAACCAACTATATCAGCAGTTGAAGCGGATAACATTACCGCCAATTCCGTAGAATTAGCCGTAACTGCGAGTGATAATGATGGCGGAACGGGTATCGCACGCTATATTGTAAAGAATGGCGATGTACAAATTGCCACTTCTACTACAAGTCCTATTTCGGTTAGCGGTCTTACTTCAGGAACAACCTATGATAATATAAAAGTTATTGCGATCGATGGTTGTGGTAATGAGTCAAATGCATTTAGTGTGGCATCTTTTGAAACTTTATCTCGTGCAAGTGAGTGTGAAGGCGACCTTGGGCACTTTGGAACATGGAATACTAAGCGTGTGCACTATAAAATTGAGTATTTACCTACTTCTAATAAGATTCGATATGAAGTTAGAGGCTATGATACACAAGTATTGGATTTCTGCCAAATTCAAACAACAGAAGGGAATTCTCCTAACTTATCCATTGTAAACGGTGTTGCTGTATGGAAACAAGATGCTCCTGCTGCGGGAACTGAGATGGGTATTCTCTTCTTGTTCTCAACAGATGCTATTGGCGGAAATGAGATGAATGCAGAAAGCACATCTTCTTTTACCGGTAACAATGCTCATTTGGTATATTACAAATCTCGTGACTGTGCGGCAGCAGTTGAGCCGGCCACGGCTCCTACCACTACACCGGATGAGAGTACTATCTTTAACGATTGCCAGATTTATTCCATTTTAGGTTCTGACTATTATATGTCCGCTGGCTTTAATAATGAAAAAAATGCATGGGGCGGCGGCTATGCAGCAACCGAGACTATTGACGGTCGTGATGTATTTCATATATGGGGCTCTAATTATCTAGAGAGAGGCTTTAATGCACATGATGTAAGCGGATACACGCATATTCATTTCGACGTATGGACTGCTGAGGCGATGAACCTTGGAATGAAATTAATGGCGTATGATGGTGGAGGTTGGAAAGAAGGTGACAAACAGAGTTTTACTACTAATGCCGGTTCGTGGAAATCAGTTGACTTAGCACTCTCTGGATTTAATCATGCCTATCTCAACAAAATTCAAGGTATCTATCCTATGGATATGCAGCAGGAGAATATATATTTCACCAATATCTATTTCTACAAGACGGCGGATGATGTCGCATGTTATGAGACCTTGAATCTTGCAGAAAGAAAGCCATCCGAGGCAGGATATGAAGACGCTAATCCTAATGAGACTGCTGCTGCTGCAAACGATGGTTTGGAGGGCGATGACGGTCATGGATGGGTAACATGGAATAATCGCCCGGCGGCAGAAGAATGGTGGTATGTGGATTTGAAGAATAATTACGAGATCAGCAAAATAGAAATTTTGTGGGGATCGGATTATTCAACAGAATATATTTTGCAGACTCGTACAGAGGCACCCTCAAATGCAGATAAAGCAGATGATGCTGCTTGGGTAACGATTGCTACCGTAACGGATGCAGCAGCTAATGCAACAAAAATTAACACATTTACAACGGCTACAGGACGTTATGTACGTTTCCGTTCTATTACACGAAGTGGTGCTTGCATCCGCATGCGAGAGTTCCGAGTATTCGGAAATGGCTATGCAATTACCGATGTAAATAACCCTGTGATAACTACAGCCGAAGTAGCAGATGATTCAGAAAACGAGACGAGTGTTAAATTACATCTGGTAGCTACAGATGAGGAAGATGGAGCCGTTAAAACATTCTTGCTCAATATGGGCGATGATACATGGTTGCCTATCATAACTGATGCTTCCAATACGTACACGGTCTCTGCTTTAGAGCGCGGACATTATACATATCAAGTGAAAGCACGTGACCATGCAGGTAATGTATCAGAAATTAGCACTATTAATTTCACCATCTTTAACCCATCAGCAAACTTGGCATTTTCTAAAGAGGCAACAGCTGGATTCTACGAGAATCAGGGTGAAAAACCGGAATTTGCAAACGATAATAATTTGGGAACCCCCTGGACTACTTGGAGTTCAACAGGAAAACGTCCTATGGCTGAACAGTGGTGGTCTGTTGACTTAGGTGATGTATATCAACTCTCTGCTGTAGAATTATTCTGGGCAGATAAGTCAGATCATTATCTGATCCAAGTAGCGCATTCTGAACCAACTGACAAATCGGATGACTCACAATGGTATACTGTTTTGGAAGTGGAAGAACCGCAGAATACAGGCAATGCGGAAGAGAATGTAAATCACCATGCTCTTAATGCTTCTGCTCGTTATGTCCGAATGAAAGCATTGACAATGCAAGGTAATTACCTTAAACTTTGGGAGTTCCGGGTATTCGGTTCTGCGTATGCTACGGAAGATACTAATGCTCCGGAGATCACCTCTGCTTCAGTAAGTTATGGAGAAGGCAATGCTTATTTGACGCTCCAAGCGACAGACACAAAAGATGGAATTATTAAATTATTCCGAGTTGTAAATACTACGACGGGAGAAAAAGCATTATATACTACCGACGGAGAAAATAAGATTACGATAGAAGGTTTGGATTTAAATACCCCGTATAACTTTGAGGTTCAAGCGATGGATAAGGCAGCAAACTTATCTTCTGTCACTCCGATACTTGTTCGCCTTCCGGCTACCTCAGGGAATATCGCTAAGAATAAACCTGTAGTAGTTGGATACCAGACAGGAAACGGAGATGAGTCTAAAGAAAAAGCAACGGATGGAAACCCCTCCACCTATTGGGCAACATGGAGTTATCAGCCCGCAGAAAACGAATGGCTTTATGTTGACCTCGGTGCTTTGTATAATCTGTCAAGAATTGTAACGAAATGGGGTTTGTCATGCTCTACCGATTATATTTTACAGGGAAGAAAAACTGAACCAACTCCTGAAGAAGCAGCAAGTGATGCAGCATGGGATGACATAAAAGAGGTAACAGGTGCAACTGCAAACTCTGCTGTAACTACAGAAGTCAATAGTGTGGCGCGATATGTACGTTTCCGTTCTAAGACAAGAAGTGATCAAGGTTTTAGATTATGTGAATTTGAGGTTTATGCTAGTGCGGCAGTTATGGAATTGAATGAAATTGTAGAGAATACATCTGTCATCGTAGCAAATAATGCTACTACAGTAAATGCTATTGTCACCCGCTCCTTTACCGCCAACAACCTCTACACCCTTGTATTACCGTTTGATGTAGATGCGGCGCAGATGGCGGCGACACTGCCTGGAACAATGACTAAATTAGATGGTGTCAGGAGAAAAGCCAACGACGATATGTACCTCAACTTCGTCAATGTCTCCTCTATGGAAGCCGGTGTCGCTTATCTCTACACACCAAGCGAAAATGTCACCAACCCCGTCTTTGAAAATGTCGTGGTGAAGAAAGACCTTGTCTCGCCAACCATTAGCGCAGAGGGCTATAGCGCCACCTATACCGGTATCTATGACGCAATTGATGTGCAAGCGACCATTACTGGTACTGACAAATATGTTCTGGGTAGTGACCAGTGGTTGTATAATGTGTCTGAAATGCCTCAAACGATGACCATGAACGCCTTCCGTGGCTACTTCACCCTCAACTTCGGCGCAAATGCAGCGCCCGGACGCCGTGCACGCGTTGTCTTTGGCGATATTGACGATAACCCGATGGCGACAGAACTTGAGGAATTGGACAACAAACAACTGCTTGATAAACGCATCGTGAATGGACAACTCCTCATTATCCGTAACGGACATACCTATAACGCCCAAGGACAATTGCTCCGATAATATAGAAACTGTTTTTTGATAAGCTAAATATTACTGCTATGAAAAACTATATTATTCCTAATACCGAGGTGCTGACACTGCAATCACTTTTAATGCAAGCCCAAAATGTTTCCGGCGGCGATATAAAGGGTGTTAAAACAGGTGAAATGCCGGAAAGTATTAACTAAACAACTAAATTATCCCTCGTGCCCTTTGATACGAAAAACATAAATATACCCTCTTGCAAGTTTGTAGCGTTAAACACAAAATGAACCACTACAAAAATGTCTTTTAGGTTTATGTCCGAAGGCGTTTGTAACTCCGCAAGGAGTGTGATGCGGGGCGGTAGGGCGGCTGGGATGCTTGCATACCGAGACGACATAACGAACCGAAGCACAAGAGCCCGCAGGGCTTACAAACGACTGAGGGGTTTAATAGGTTTTTTTCTAAAAATCAGCAACAGGGAAACTATAGTAAATAACAATAATTATGCGTAAATCCTTATTATGGCTCGCTGCCCTCACCATGGTAGCTTGCACGAAAGGTCCGAAAGCGGATGTCTATACGACCTCCGAAGCGGGAGATAAATGTGCCGCTACAGGACAAGTGCGTTTCCGTGCAGTAACAGAACCTTCTGCTAATGCCCTGCGTATCTATCCCGATGACGAGCGTCAGGTGATTGACGGTTTCGGCGGCTCACTCACAGAGTCCTCTGCCTTTGTACTCGCTAATCTTCCGAAGGCGACCAAGGACGCTATCCTTGAGGAACTGTTCTCTGAAAATGGCGCTAACTTCAGTTTGGTTAGGACGCAAATCGGTGCCTCTGATTTCTCGGTGGAAGGTAAGTACTCGCTCGCAGAAAAGGATGGGGATACTGCCCTTGAGAGCTTCTCCCTCGACCGTGATAAAGAGGGCTTCCCTAAAACCAAGTACCCTTATATCCAAGACGAGACCTATGACCTATACCCCCTTATGAAGGATGTGTGGGCGATTAAGCAGGCACAATGCGATAAAACCTACCGCATTGTCGCCAATACATGGACTGCGCCGGCGTGGATGAAAGACAATAAACTCTACTACCAGCGCGATGCCTATGCTTCACAAGGAGGTGCACTATTGCCGGAGTATTACTCAACCTATGCCGATTATCTCAGCAAATATATTCAGGCATACCAAGCTGAGGGTATTCCTATTTGGGCTATTACTCCGGTTAATGAGCCGATGGGCAATGACGGCGGTTGGGAGTCTATGGACATGAGCCCCGCAGCGGAGGCGGATTTCATAGCACATTACTTAGGTCCTCGTTTGGAAAAAGCCGGCTTGGGAGAAATAGAAATCTTGGGCTTTGACCAAAATACCTTTGAGATGGGACCCTATACCGCTGCTATCTATGGCGACAGCGAGGCAGAACCTTATACCGACGGTATGGCTATTCACTGGTATGGCTCGACTATCTCCTGCTTCCCGGAGGTGCTGGACTCTATTCACCAACTCTATCCCGATAAGAAACTGCTTCATACCGAGGGCTGTATCGATAACTTAGGCTGTCCCGTCTGGGGACCCGCTATAGCCGACCCCGAAGGATTTACAGAATCCGGCTGGTTCAATAATGATAGTTTCTGGTGGACGAAGGTGGCTACTGACTGGGCATACTCGACGCCTTGGTGGCCAGAACTGCACCCTGCTTATGCTCCCGCAGTACGCTATGCCTCCTATATAATAGACGGTCTTAACCACTGGATGACCGGCTATATTGACTGGAATATCGTCTTGGACTCCATTGGAGGACCAAACCATGTCAACAATTTTGCTGCGGCTGAAGTAATGGTTGATTATGCGCGCGAAGAGCCCGTCATCTACTTTACCCCGTATTACTATGTGCTCAAACAATTCTCACGCTCCATGCGCCCTGGCGATGTGGTCGTTAGAGTAGATGCTCCCCTCAAAGAGAATATACACCTCTGCGCTGTGAAGAAACAGGACGGCTCCTTTGCCGTTCAACTGCTCAACACGGCATTAGAGCCCGAGCAACTGACCCTTGCTCTCAACAACTATGAGGCTGAGATTCAACTCCCCGCCAACAGTGTGCAGACGCTTATCATCCAGGAATAAATCCTAATAGAAGAATAAGTAGCCTAATAAAATGGCAGATACAATGCCGAAGAAATCCGCTATGAGGCCGCAAACGACCGCGTAGCGGGTATCTTTTATACCCACAGCACCGAAATACACCGCTAAGATATAGAAAGTTGTATCGGTCGAGCCTTGCACAATTGATACGAGTCTGCCTACAAACGAGTCGGCACCGTACTGCGCCATCGCATCGACCATCAAACCGCGTGCACCGCTGCCGCTGAGCGGACGCATGAGCGCTGTCGGAAGAGCCGGCACAAAATCGGTATTGAGACCTATCGCACCAAAACACCATGCCATGCCCTGTACAAGCAAATCCATGCCGCCTGACGCCCTAAACATACCCACTGCTACCAGAATAGCTATCAGGTAGGGAATAATGCCTACAGCAGTCTTAAAACCGTCCTTGGCGCCGTCTATAAAGGCGTCATATACATTGATCTTATGCACCATGCCGGCAATAATGAACCACACAATGACCGCGAGCAATAACGCCGAAGCAACTATACCCGACCACATGCTGAATTTGGCTTGCTCAACCGACATGCCCGCCCAAATGATCAATCCGACAATAGCGGTCATGGCTAAAAGCGTACCGATAATAACCGGCTGGAAGAGGTTAATCTTTTGCGCGATAGCCACAGATATGAGCCCCGCCATGGCGGCAAAGAAAGTCGCTAACAGTATCGGCAGAAACACATCTGCGGGATTGGCGGCACCCATTTGGGCACGGTAGGTCATGATACTCACCGGCACTAAAGTCAAGCCGCTGGTCACTAACACAAGAAACATTATCATGGAGTTAGAAGCCCTCGTCTTGTCGGTATTGGTCTCCTGCATCTCACGCATGGCTTGCAGCCCCAACGGAGTCGCGGCATTATCTATACCCAACATCGTTGCGCTGATATTCATCAGCATTGACCCGAAAGCAGGGTGACCCTTCGGTAGTTCCGGAAAAATACGGGTGAAGAACGGACTGACTACACGGCTGAACTGTGCTACTACGCCCCCGCGCTCACCAATCTTCATGATTCCCATCCACAATGCCAAAACACCGGTCAGCCCAATTGATATTTCAAAACCATTCTTGGCAGAGGAAAATGTGGAATTTAAAATCTCCGTGAAAATGTCCGTGTCGCCAAATGCAAAAAACTGTACGCAGCCCATAATAACAGCTGCGAGAATAAGGATAATCCAAATATAATTCAAAATCATGCTGCAAAAATACTGCTTTTTCACTGAATATGCAAGAAAAACGTAAAAAGATTTGCTTTTTTATCCAAAAAGTACTATATTTGCAGCCTATAAGATGAAACTGCGCGATTTGGAATATAGGACTTGGACGTACATACGTCATGTACTGACGGCATGGAATACGGGAGGAGAAGGTATACACTCTCCCTACTTATTCTACCTCGTGCGTTTTCTCTTCTATGACGACAATACCTATTATATATATAAAGATATTGAGTATCGTCGCTCATGTATGCTCCGCGCACCGAAAGTAATACGAACTGAAGACTATGGAACCGGTCATTATTGCGAACGTAGCGTCATGGAGATAGCCAAGACCTCTCTGGAACGCCCTAAGATGGGACAACTCTTCTTCCGGCTCATTCATTATCTCTCCCGCGAAGCCGGAAGACCCTTGCAGATTGCCGAATTGGGCACCTCATTAGGCATTACAACGGCGTATTTGGCTGCGCCTTACTCACGTAATCATGTGTGGAGTTACGAAGGGGCGCATGAGATAGCGCAATTGGCGAAGAAGAACTGGGAGGCATTAGGACTTCATAATATCCACCTTGTCGAGGGGAATATAGATGAAACCTTGTCCGTATCGTCTGCACGGGGGCTGAATGCTATTCCTCATTGGGATTTTGTTTTTATTGACGCCAACCATACCTATGAAGCGACCAAACGGTATGTGATGCACTTTATCCCGCTCCTGAATGAAAAAAGCATTATTGCCCTTGACGATATTCACTACTCCGCCGAGATGGAGCGAGCATGGCAGGAAATGAAGGCACTGCCTGAAGTTACAACCTCTATGGACCTCTACCATGTAGGATTGTTATTCTTTGATAAACATTATATTCATCGACATTATAAACTACGACTATGATTTACACCAAAACAGGCGACAATGGTACTACCTCCCTCGCCAGCGGCGTGAGAGTGCCAAAAACCGATTTGAGGATAGAGACTTACGGCACAGCTGATGAGCTCAATAGTTTTGTGGGACTGCTTCGAACGGAAGCGGATGATGAGACTTTGGAGTTTATCCAAAATAAACTCTTCAATCTGGGTGCCTTTTTGAGTGATGCGGAAGGTGAGTGGATTAGCGCGACGGACACGAGGCGGGTAGAGCAGGCGATTGACCAACTGACTAAGGAACTTGAACCGATGCGCGCATTTGTGCTGCCGGCGGGCGATAAAGCAATGTGTTATAGCCATGTATGCCGCACCATAGCGCGCCGGTTGGAACGCAAAATGGTAGCACTTTCCGACTCATCCGAAGGGCAAATGGGAGAGGCTAAACGATTCGTCAATAGACTATCCGACTACTTCTTTACGTTAGCACGATGGTTGGGAGCAAAAAATGGCATAAACGAGACAAATTGGCGCAAAATATGATGAAAATCGTGCAAAATGCAAAAAAAATCAAAAAAAGTTTGCACAAATAGTTATTTTTTTATAATTTTGCACGATATTTTTCGTAGGTAGCGCCGAAATGGTGCGCTATACTATTGAATAATAGTTTGTTAAACCGAGAAATTAGTATAAAGTTACTATGTATTGGACTTTGGAACTGGCGTCTAAATTAGAAGACGCTCCATGGCCGGCAACTAAGGACGAGCTTTTGGATTACGCCAATAGAACCGGCGCACCTGCAGAAGTGATTGAAAATCTAGAGGATCTTCCTGATGAAGAGGAAGACGTGTATGAATCGATTGAAGACATCTGGCCGGACTATCCGACGAAAGATGATTTCTTCTTTAACGAAGACGAATACTAAAATTTGAAACAAGGTGAAAAGATATGTTGCTGTCATTTGCTTAATGGTGATTGCTGTGTCCGTTAGAGCACAATTCGATCCGCAGATAGGGCAATATATGTATTTACCGACGACCTATAATCCTGCAGCGGCAGGTGATGGGGATTTGATGAAGGCGGCAGGCATGCACCGCATGCAATTCATTGGTATCCAAAATGCCCCGATGAGTACCTACTTCTCTTTCTCAAGCCCTTTCCAAATAGGTAAGACGAAACATGGTGCTGGCGTGCGGTTCCTGAACGATAGTTATGGCTTGTTTACCACGCAGTCTGTGTATGGGCAGTACGCCTATCGGCAGAAGATTGGTAAGGGTTATTTGGCTGTTGGTGTGGATCTCGGATTCGTCAATGTAGGTTTTCAGGGTACGAAAGTAAACCTGGATAGTCTTTCCGAATCGGAGTATTTTGACAAAAGCGACGAAGCAATACCGATGCAGGACAAATCGGGCATGCAGTTCGATATGGGCATTGGCGTGTGGTATGCAACACCGACATGGTGGGTGACCCTCAGCTACTCCCATTTGACCCAACCGACAATCGACTGGGATGACAAGAGCTCTATTAAACTGGTGGGTACTTTGTATGGCGGAGGTGGTTATACCTTCAAACTTAAGTACCATAAAGAGTGGCAATTGGCAGCTTCGGCTTTCGTAATGTCGGACTTTCGGTCATGGGATGCTAATGTGACCCTGATGTGCCACTATAAGGAGCGTTTCCGATGGGGATTAGGCTACCGCATAGCGGGGAGTATCAATATCCTTTTAGGCGTCGATATCATATCGGGACTGTCTATCGGGTACACGTGTGAGTTACCGCATAACAACCTGCTGCTTGAGTCCGCCGGTACACATGAGATAATGCTCTCTTACGGCTTTAATATCCTCAAACCGCGGAGAACCAATAGATATAAGAGCGTGCGTTACCTGTAACGCTGATATTATTGAAAATCAATAGAAATATATAGAAACATGAGACTGAAACAATTTTTGCCGCTTGTCATTATGACCGTAGCTTTGGTGGCCTGCAACAAGCCCGCCGGAGAGCTCGTGGGTGTCGGACGAGCAGGTAATTTTAAGGAAGCTAACCCCTATGGTATGATTTTTATCAAGCAGGGTTCCTTTATGATGGGTGCTAATACCCAGTCCGCTGTATTTGAACAACCGGACAATATCATGATGGCTACTGTGGAGGCTTTCTGGATGGACGAAACCGAGGTTACCAACAATGAGTACAAGCAGTTCGTCTATTATGTGCGTGACTCTATCGCCCTGTCCTTGCTGGTTGAAGCCGGTATGTACGACTATGCCATTCAACCTAAGAACGGTGACTTCGATGAGGAAAACTATGCACTGAACTGGAAGAAGAAAATTCCTTGGGGCAGTACTGACGATGAAATCAGAGATGCTCTTTCACCGCTCTATTATGATGACGGTTCTTTCCGTGTTAACTCCTTACACTACCGCTACTCCTGGATTAACTACGATGAGGCTGTTTCAGTCAGCAAGAAGTTTGATGTGACCCAAGGTCTGTATCCTAAAGGCTCAACTGCTCGTATAGACACTTTCTGGGTGGAGGAGAACGGAGCTATTCGTGATAGTACAATTGAGCATCCGCTGATTCAACCATCTGACCTCAGGACCCACAAGATTATCTGCGTATATCCGGATACCTTGTGCTGGGTGCGTGACTTCCAATATTCGTTCAATGACCCGATGCTGCTTAAGTATTTCTCTCACCCCGGTTATCTAGAGTATCCGGTAGTGGGCGTAACATGGGAGCAGGCACATGCTTTCTGCAATTGGCGTACCAAGTTCTTCAATGAACACTCTGTTCTTGGTGCACAAGACTATCGTCTGCCGACTGAGGCGCAGTGGGAATATGCTGCACGTGGCGGCCGTAAGATGGCGATGTATCCGTGGGGCGGCAACTATGCTCGCGATGCCAAGGGGTGCTTCTTCGCTAACTTCAAGCCTTATCGCGGTGCATATAACGATGATACCGGAACGACTACCATGAAGGTGGCACAGTTCAAACCCAACGATTTCGGTCTCTATGATATGGCGGGCAACGTAGCGGAGTGGACTATTTCCGCATACCAGTCCTCTGCTAACACCGGTGTACACGACTTGAACCCCGACTATAGCTATATGGCGCGCAAAGACGACCCGGATATCTTGAAACGTAAGGTTGTTAAAGGCGGTAGTTGGAAGGATATCAGTTACTACCTCCAATGTGGTGTAAGATCATATGAATACCAATATGAATCCCGTCCGTATATCGGTTTCCGCTGCGTGAAGGCTTATATCGGACAATAAAATCAATAATCAGAACTAAATTTATTAGATATACTATGGCAACTGAAACGAAGCAAAAGAAAGAAAGTGCTTTTATGCATTGGTACCACTCCTATCAAGGTAAAAACGTGGTAAACATTGTGTATTCTGTAGGTGCATCCGTCGTTATTATCGGTGCATTGTTCAAGATTCTCCACTGGCCGGGTGCCAGCCAGGTACTGATGGTAGGTATGTTCACCGAGGCATTCCTCTTCTTAATCGGTACATTGGAATCTCCCCACGAGGAATACCACTGGGCTAACGTTTTCCCGCAACTGCTGGAGTTCGGTTCACCCGAAGATCGTATAGAGAAGGCTGCTCACCAACCTGTTCCGACTCTCTTGAGCCCGGCAGAGGCTGCTAAAGCACCTGAGACCGCTAAAGAAGGCGCTAAAGTGGCGGCTTTAAGCGATAAAGAGATCGAAGCACTCAATAAATCCATTAAGGACTTGGCAGGTACGGCTGACCAACTCGCTTCTATCGGCAAAGTGGCTGAGTCCACCAATAAGTTGTCTGCTAAAGCGGAAGCTGCCGCAGAGGCTGCTGATAAGTTTGCCCTTGCGGCTAATGCTCTCGGCCAGAAAAATGACCAATTAGGTGCTGCCTACGACGGCGTTATTGCCGGTGTGCAGGGCGCAGCTAATACAACCAAAGAGTTGGGCAAAGGCATTGAAGGCATCAATACCAAAGTGGCTTCTCTGGGTTCTGTTTATGACCTCCAGATTGCTGCTATCAAGGCGAATAGTGAGGCTATTAAGGCTGAAGGAGCTGCTATCACTGCTAATGGTGATGCCGTTAAAGCTCAAGGCAGTGAGATCGCTGCCCAGACCAAGCAGATTAAGGCCTTTGGTGAGCAATTCGTTGCCGTAGGTGCGCAAGTAGCTGAACTCGGTAAGGGCTTTGATGCTATGAAGAAGGCTAATGACGAGGTCCTCAAGAGCCAGGCTGCATACGAGGAAGCTACTAAGAAATTGGCTGCCCAAGTAGCGGACCTTAATAAGATTTACGGCAATATGCTCAATGCTTTAGCCTGATTATAACGAGTTTACTTTACGGATTTCACAAATAAATAAAGAGAAATGTCTGGAGCTAAGAACTGTCCGGAAACCCCGAGACAAAAAATGATAGGTATGATGTATCTGGTGCTCACCGCCATGTTGGCGTTGAACGTCAGTACGGATATCTTGAATGGTTTCGTGATGGTAGATGACAGCTTGTATTCCTCTATCGCATCGAATCAAGACCGTAATGCCGATATGTATGCAAGTTTGGAGCAAAACTATAACGACAACCCCGAGAAATTCGAAGCATCCTATACCGACGCCATGGCACTCAAGCAAAAAGCCGATTCGTTGTTTAACTATATTTCTAAATTTAAACACGATATGGCTGTCTTGACCGATGGTGAAGAGTCAGTGGCACAACACAACTATGCCACCGGTTATGCCGCGCGTGGCTTGCATGGCGCAAGTAACCTTGATGTGGCTGGCCAATATGCAATTGTACAAGGTAATGGCCAAATCTTAAAGGATAGGATTCACGACTATCGCGACTACCTCCTGTCTGTTTTGGCTAAGAATGATAACCCTATGGAGGCTGGTACCATCCGTAAAATGGAAGACCAATTCAATCAGTTATTTACCTGCAATCGCGGTTGGAATAACCACGATAAAGACTCTGTGGACTGGGAAGTGGCTGTATTCGACGGTATGGTAGTGAGTGCGTCTATCACTATTTTGAGTAAAATCCAAAACGATATTCGTAACTCCGAGGGTGAAATGATTAATTACCTCTTAGGTAACGCTGACGCTAAGGACTTGCGTGTAAACAAGTTGCAAGCCTATGTTATTCCTAAATCCGACTACGTTATTCGTGGCGGTAAGTATAGTGCTCAGATTATCTTGGCGGCGATTGACTCGACCCAACGCCCTGCGTATTATATAGATGGTCAGCGTATTAATGACCATGGTCTCTATGAGGTAGTGGCTGCCGGTTTGGGTGTTAAGACCTATAAAGGACAAATAGCTTTTGAGAGTAATACAGGTGAGATGCAATACTTGCCTTTCGAGAGCAGTTATACCGTTGGTGAGCCTGCAGTGACAATATCCAATACGGACCTTAATATTATGTACCGCGGCTATGAGAACCAGTTCTCTATTTCCGTTCCGGGTGTAGCTAATGATAAGGTGAAGGTCTCCGTCAATGGTGCTGCTGTAAGTCGACGTGGTAATTTCTGGATTATCAAACCCGGCGATGCCTCTAAAGAGGTTACCATCAATGTACAAGCCGAGATGGAAGGCAAATTGCAACCGATGGGTTCGATGGCGTATCGTGTGAAGGCGTTGCCTAAACCCGGTGCATATTTCAAGACCGGTGACCTCGAGATTGGTGATGGTAATATCAGCCGTAGTGCACTCTTGAATCCCAATGCTACTGTTATTGCCTCCTACGGTCCCGATGGTCTGTTGAACTTACCCTTCACCATTACATCGTTCAAAGTCAACATTAATGGTGTGATGATGGATTCACGCGGTAATAAGTTTAGCCCGCAACAATTGACCCAATTACAAAAACTGAAGAAGGGTGCGCAGGTGGGTATTCAGGATATCCACGCTAAAGGACCGGATGGCAAGGATACGCGTCTAAGTCCTGTACTCCTTACGTTGAACTAATATCTCTATCTATATGAAAAAGTTAAGTTTAGTTATTTGCTTCTTGCTGGGTATCGTAGCTGCTCAGGCGCAACATGAGGTTAATCCTTTCTTTGACGCCAAAGGTCAAGCACGTATCCAAACGGCAGAGTTTAGCGAAGCTCCCGACACGATTATCACGACCTTCCACAGGCAAGATGATATCATTTGGTCTCGTTATGTTTATCGCATCATCGATATGCGTTATAAACAGAACTTCCAACTCTATTTCCCCACCCGTTACGATGATCCCAATTATCGTAATCTTTTCAAGATTATTGTTGACGCGGTAGTAGATGGTATGCCTATCTATCAGAAGAATATGGACTTGATTAAGCCTACTTTTGAAGAGCCGTTGGCGAAGACTATGATTCCGACTATCTTCTTGACGGGAGATCCTAACGCCGATTATTCCGATGACCCGACTCACTTTGATATTGCGGTTTCGGACGCGATGCTTATTAACTACGATTCAATCAATGATAAGTTGAAACCCAACTTCTACTCCTTTGAGGAGTTTGTCAAGAATCAGTTGAAATACCTTATCTTAGAATGTGTGTTCTTCGACCGTCATACGAGTCGTATGCACTCTAAGATTATGGCTATTGCACCGATGAGTTCTGATAAGATTGTCACACGTGACTCAATGTTGGTAGCTAATTCGGTTCTGGAGTCCATGATGTTCTGGATTGCATTCGACGACCTTCGTCCTTATCTTGCAATGCAATATATTATCCCCTCGCAGAACGAGACGAGACGTGTTACTTACGATGAGTTCTTTGCTAAGAAACTGTATAGTTCCTACATCCTCGGCGAGGGCAATATGTATAACCGCTTTATTCCGGAGTATTGCTTCACCTATGAAGATGTGAAGAAAGAGCAGGACCGTATAGCACGAGAGATGCTCAATTTTGAACAAGATCTTTGGGAATATTGATGAGTACGAAACGTAGATTCTTCAATATGTACGTAACCACGGCGATTTCTATCGCCATGGTTTTGTTCTTATTAGGGCTTGAGGTAGTGATGCTGCTATCTACGCACTCGCTGATGAATAATATCCGTGACAATGTCACGATGACTATTGTCCTTGCAGCCGATGCGGATAGCGTCAGCATGCGCCGTCTTAGCACAACCCTGGACGTTGTTCCCTATACTGAGTCTTATACTTACGTGACAAAAGAGCAGGCGTTGCAGGAACATATCGCTGCTTTAGGAGAAGACCCTACAGAGTTTTTAGGGTATAATCCGCTACGTGATGCCTATGAATTGCAGTTGGCGGATAAGTATGTACAGGCCGATTCGATGGCGCATATTGCTGCGCAATTACAGGCATTGCCTTATGTGGAGAAAGTTGTTTATCAGAAGGATCTCTTGGAATTCATGAGCGCCAATCTCAGCCAAGCGGCGTGGATACTATTGGGTGTCGCATTGATTTTGCTCATCATCGCGCAAGCGTTGATTATCAATACCATTCGGTTGCAGATTTATTCCAAACGCTTCTTGATTAGAACAATGACGCTTGTCGGCGCGACGGCAGCAACTATTAAAAGACCATTTGTCGGCAAGAATATGTTGATTGGGATTGTGGCAGCTGTATTAGCCTTGGCTGCGTTGGCGGGAACTATCTATTATGTCAACTACAAACTTGGAGTGGTGCTCTTCCCCCTGACGTGGCAGAATTTATGCTTGATTGCCGGTATTGTGATTGGCTTAGGACTGATAATTGTGGTGATGGCGTCCCTCATCGCGACCGGACGCTATATCCGCATGAAAGGGGATAAATTATACGAGATTTAATTGCAATAAATATGAAATTTCATTTACCGAAACTTAATCTTATTCTCATTGCTGTAGCGTTAGTCATCATTGTGATTGGTTTTGTGTTGATGACCGGTGCTCCGTCAACGGAGGTTTATAATCCTGATATTTTTTCTGTTCGCCGTATCACGGTAGGACCGATGATAAGCCTATTTGGCTTTCTCTTTATGATTTTTGCGATAGTGTATCGTCCCCGTAAAAAAAATAACGAAAAATGACTTGGTGGCAGGCGCTGATATTAGGAATAGTTCAAGGACTGACGGAGTTTCTGCCCGTCTCTTCCTCCGGACATTTGACAATAGGTCAAGAGTTGCTTCATGTTCATTTTGCTGACGGTGACATGCTTTTGTTTGATGTCATTGTGCATGCGGCAACAGTGTGTGCGACGATTGTGATTCTTTATAAGGAGATTGGGCAGTTACTGAGGGGCACGTTCCTGACTACCCGATGGAATAGTGAGAAGGTCTATGTCTCCAAACTACTACTATCGATGATTCCTGTCTTTGTGGTCGGTATGTTTTTTAAAGAGCATGTTGCCGCTATTTTTGGTTCCGGACTTGAGATGGTGGGCACTTGTTTATTGATGACCGCGGCGCTGCTGTGCTTTGCACATTTCGCCAAGCCTCGTCCACGGGAGGAAATTAGCTGGTGGCATGCTTTCATTATCGGTATCGCTCAGGCGGTAGCTGTTCTCCCCGGCTTAAGTCGTTCCGGTGCAACAATTGCTACGGGTATTATCTTAGGAAATAATAAGGAAAAGGTCTCGCATTTCTCGTTCCTCATGGTATTGATACCCGTTTTAGGTGCTGCATTCCTGGACCTAATGGATATTCTCAAGGGGGAAGTGGTTTCCGAACTCGGCTGGGGTACAATGTTGGTCGGCTTTATTGCCTCCTTTGTGACCGGCTGTCTTGCTTGCAAGTGGATGTTAGAGATAGTTAAGAAACAGAAATTACTCTATTTCGCGGTATATTGCGCCATCGTCGGTGTGTTTGCCATCATTTATGGACTTTATTGAAGGTGAAATACTACCCTTTGACAAGCCTTATCGGTGGACCAGTTTCGATGTGGTCGGTAAGACTCGTTGGCTTTTGTGCCATAAACTGCATGTCAAGAAACTTAAGGTCGGGCATACCGGCACGTTGGATCCGTTGGCGACGGGAGTAGTAGTGGTCTGCACGGGGCGGAAAACGAAGATGATAGATGAACTCCAGGCGCATGACAAGGAATATATAGCGACGCTCCAATTGGGTGCAACTACACCGTCCTTTGACCTTGAAAAACCTATTGATGCAACCTATCCGACGGAACATATTACCCGTGCGTTGATAGATGAAGTTATACCGACTTTTCGCGGAGAGCAATGGCAGGTACCGCCCATGTTCAGCGCGGTTAAAGTGGAGGGCAAGCGTGCTTACGAGTTAGCACGCAAAGGCGAAGAAGTGGAACTGAAGCCCAAATTGCTTGTTATTGACGAAATAGAGATTCTCTCCTTCGATGAGCAACGGATGCAACTCACCCTCCGTATAGTCTGCTCTAAAGGAACATACATCCGTGCGTTAGCACGCGATATAGGGCAGCGCCTGAACAGCGGAGCACATCTTATAGCTTTGAGAAGAACCCGGGTAGGGAATATACGCATTGAGGACTGTATGGGCTTCGAAGATTTTGAAAAAATGATTGAAAAGATATGAAACTAAGTGATTTTAAATTCAAATTACCTCCCGAGCTTATCGCTCAATATCCGCGCTATAACCGCGATGATACGCGCTTGATGGTTGTTCACCGAAAAAGCGGACTCATTGAGCATAAGCAGATGCGCGATGCGGCGGATTATTTTGGTGAAGGAGATTTGCTGATTTTCAATGACGCGAAGGTTTTTCCTGCTCGCTTATACAGTAAGAAAGAGAAAACACTGGCCGATATTGAGGTCTTCCTCTTGAGGGAACTTAACCATGATTTGCGCTATTGGGATGTATTGGTAGACCCTGCCCGCAAGATTCGTATCGGTAATAAGCTCTTTTTTGATGAAGATAGCAATATCGTCGCCGAGGTGATAGACAACACGACTTCCCGCGGACGTACTTTCCGGTTCCTTACGGATTACAACAACGATGAGTTTGTCCCTAAGTTATATGCCATCGGCCATACTCCTTTGCCTAAATACATTGAGCGACCCATGTCCCCGGAAGTAGAAGCCGAATATCGTAAAGAATATATGATTCAGGCGGATGAGGATTTCCGTGCCGTAGTAGAAGAAGAGGATAGAGCACGGTATCAATCCATCTTTGCCGATAAGGTAGGTGCTGTTGCATCACCCGCTACGTCCGCACAGTTCTCTAAATTGCTGATTAAACGCTTGGAACTCAATGGCGCTTCTTCCAAAACCTTGACCTCTTATGTCTCCTTGGGTAATTTCAAGGAAGTGGATGTAGAGGATTTGTCCAAACATAAGACCGACAGCGAGCATATCATTATTCCTTCCTCGTTAGTGAATGATGTGGATGCTGCGCATGATAAGAATTGCCGTGTTTGTGCTGTCGGCACCGAGGTTATGCGTGCGCTTGAGCATGTAGCCGGCTCTACCGGTCAGATTTCTGCATATGACGGCTGGACGAACCTGTTTATCTTCCCGCCTTACAATTTCAGTGTTGCCAACTCAATGTTTGTTAACTTCTATTTCCCCCAATCCAGTCAGCAGATGATGGCTGTCGCTTTCGGCGGATATGAGAATATTATGGATGCCTATCGGGTTGCTGTACAAGAAGGGTATCGTTTTGGCGATTTCGGAGACTGTATGCTCATCATAGATTAAGGTTTAGGCGGGTATGGATGTTAAAATCGAAGAGAGTTGGAAACAAGTCTTGCAACCGGAATTTGATAAACCTTATTTTGAGTTGCTCACATCCTTTGTCCGACGGGAATACCAAACTCACACCTGTTATCCTCCGGGACCGCTTATTTTCAATGCTTTCAACTCGTGCCCTTTTGACAGGGTACGTGTTGTTATAATAGGCCAAGATCCTTATCACGATGTCGGTCAGGCGCACGGCTTATGTTTCAGCGTTAATGATGGAGTCGCTATTCCGCCCTCATTAGAGAATATCTATAAGGAACTTAATCGGGATTTGGGTATTCCTGTTCCTCAGTCGGGCAATCTTCAGCATTGGGCGGAGCAAGGCGTGCTCCTTTTGAACGCTACTTTGACCGTTGAAGCGCATCGTCCCGGCTCTCATCAGAATAAGGGGTGGGAAGAGTTAACCGATGCAGCTATTCAAGCCCTGAACACGCACCGTGAACATATCGTATATATGCTTTGGGGAGCATATGCCCAGCGTAAAGGACAGTTCATTGACCGTCGTAAGAACTTAGTACTCACCGCGCCGCACCCTTCGCCGCTTTCAGCGTATAGGGGATTTATCGGGTGCGGACATTTCTCCAAAGCAAATGACTATTTGACCAAATTTAATCCTCCTGCTATCAATTGGTAATACTATGAATAGACTTCTTCTCATAGATGCTTATGCGATGATTTTTCGCGCCTACTATGCCTTTATCAAGGCGCCCCGTGTGACCTCATCCGGCGAAAATACCTCGGCTGTTTTCGGCTTCGTCAAGACGCTTGATGACCTTCAGCGCGACTTAAAACCGACCCATTGGGCGGTGGCCTTTGACCCTTCCGGTCCGACCTTTCGGCATGAAGCGTATGAGCATTATAAGGCGCAACGCCCTGAGACACCCGAGGATATCAAGAAAGCTGTGCCCGTGATAAAAGAAATCTTGAAGGCACGTAATATCACCATATTGGAAGTACCCGGCTTCGAAGCCGATGATGTCATTGGTACCGTGGCACTCCAAGCCGCTAAAGAGGGTTATGAGGTATTTATGGCAACGCCCGATAAAGATTACGGTCAGTTGGTGGATGAACATATCTATATGTATAGACCTCGTCATACAGGAGGGTTTGAGCAGATGGGACCCTTGGAGGTTTGTGCTAAATATGGTCTGAGTGATAAAAAGCAGGTGATAGACCTTCTTGCCCTAATGGGGGATGCCGTTGACAATGTCCCCGGATGCAAAGGAGTGGGGGAGAAGACTGCTGTCCAACTGCTGCAACAATATGGTTCCATTGATAACCTGCTTGCCCATACAAGTGAGCTGAAGGGAGCGTTGAAGACCAAGGTGGAGACCCAAGTCGATGCCATACGCTTCTCGCAGTTCCTGGTCACTATCAAGACAGATGTGCCTGTCTCAATTTCGGTAAACGACTTGGTAATCAAAGAACCTAATCCGGAAGAGTTAGTGCCTATATACCGGCGGTTAGAATTTAATTCGCTGCTAAAGGGGATGGCTGCTCCGGTTAATGCCGAACCTGCTCCTGTTGTTAGCGCGCCTATTAAACAGGAGGCGACTTTGGACTTGTTTGCCGAACCGGCAGAACAACTTCCGACCTACGACAGTATTGAGAATCGGCTTTGCCAGTATTTGCTGAATCCCGAAGCAGGTTTCAATCCTTATAAACAACCCGATTGGGAGGCATTGAAAGCCGTGCCGGCCCTCTTTGCCCTTTACCAAGATGTCGAACTGCCCTTGGTGCCGGTGCTTCGGAAAATGGAAGAGGCCGGTGTGCGATTTGATGTGCCATTACTCCGAGAGGCGGAGCAGAAACTCAGTAAGGAACTGGAGAACTTGGAGGCAGAGATTTATACTTTGGCGGGTAAGAGTTTCAATATCAATAGTCCGGCGCAAGTGGGCGAAATCCTCTTTACGGACTTACGGCTTGACCCGAAGCAGAAACGCGGTAAGTCCGGCAAGTATTCGACTTCGGAAGATGTGTTGCAAGCCCTGCGGGATAACCATCCTATAGTGGGTAAAATATTGGAGCAGCGTGAACTTAAGAAATTGATTTCCACCTATGTGGCTACGCTGCCGACCTATATCAATCCCAAGACCGGTAAGATTCACACAACCTATAACCAGACGACGACGGCGACCGGACGACTCTCCTCATCCAATCCGAATCTGCAGAACCTGCCCATCCGTTCTGAGCGCGGGCAGTTAATCCGGCAAGCGGTTATTCCCGATGAAGGTTGTGTCTTCCTGTCTGCTGATTACAGTCAGATTGAGTTGCGACTGATGGCGCATTTCAGTCAGGACCCGCATTTAATAGACGCTTTCCTAAAGGGACAGGATATTCACGCTGCTACAGCTGCTAAGATATTCCGAACCCCGATTGAGGAGGTGACCAAGGATATGCGCCGCCGTGCCAAAACGGCGAATTTCGGTATCTTGTATGGTATTTCGGCATTCGGGCTTGCACAACAATTAGATTGTCCGCGAAGTGAGGCTAAACAACTGATTGATGATTATTTTGCGTCCTTCCCTAAGGTTGTGGAATTTATTGAAAATCAGAAACGGTTTGCCCGTGAACACGGTTATGTAGAGACTTTATTCGGTCGGAAACGCTATTTGCCGGATATATTGTCTCATAATGCCAATGTTCGAGCCTTTGCGGAGCGCAATGCCGTTAATGCACCTATTCAAGGCACTGCCGCGGATATCATCAAAATGGCAATGGTGTCTATAGATCGGCGACTGAGTGCATTAGCGGAGCAGGGGGTACATTTTGGCTCGTATCCTATGATTATGCAGGTACATGACGAGTTGAACTTCAATGTACCGGCAGAGAGGCTGGATGTGGTGCAGCAGATAGTAGTCTCCGAAATGCAGAATGTGGTGCATCTATCAGTGCCGTTAATAGCCTCTGCAGGGGCGGGTGCTAACTGGTTGGAGGCTCATTAAGCACCAAAAATGCCCAAAAACTGCAAAAATGCTTAAAAATCGCAAAAAAATGCAAAAAAATTTGGTGGTTTCAAATTTTTGTTGTAATTTTGCACCCGCTTTCGCGAGAAAGAAGTGATCTTTCATTAAAATGATTATCACCACCCCGTTTTTCGGGGTTTCTACGAAAAATCGCTTGACTCTTTAATAGGGGTCTCGCAAAATAAGCAAAGCGAAATTTCGTGGGAAGAGGAGGAACTGCGGTTACTTTCGGCAAACACCGTTTGCCAGTCGTAGCAAGCAGATTCCGACGAGGTGCGGTAGTTCAGTTGGTTAGAATACCGGCCTGTCACGCCGTAGGTCGCGAGTTCGAGTCTCGTCCGCACCGCAAAGATTAATCGAACTAAGAATACCAAAATCACTTGGTCAGAGTTCGATTGAGATTTTAAAAGACCTTTTATTGAGGTCTTTTTTTATAGAGTGATAATCTATTGCCCAGGTGGCGGAATCGGTAGACGCGCTGGTCTCAAACACCAGTAGGTTCACCCCTGTGCCGGTTCGACCCCGGCCCTGGGTACGAAGAGATGAAATGATGTTCATCTCTTTTTTTTATCCATATTCTTGTTTTTTTTGACAGACAAATTTGGTGAAACCCGAATTTTTTTGTATCTTTGTGGTCAAAAACGACCATGACCTATGGCTATATTCGAGTCAGTAGTGACAAACAGACGGTAGAGAACCAGCGTTTCGAGATTTTGCATTTTTGCGAACAACACAATCTGAGTATTGAAGGCTGGATAGAAGAAACGGTATCCGGCACCCGCGCATATAATAAGCGCATGTTAGGCAAATTGTTACGCCGTGTTAAAAAGGGCGATATGATTATCTGCAGTGAGTTAAGTCGCTTGGGGCGTAATCTCTATATGATTATGGAGATTTTGAGTTACTGTATGCGGGCGGAGTGCGTTGTATGGACCATTAAAGACGGTTACCGTTTGGGCGACGATATCCAGTCTAAAGTGCTGGCATTTGCTTTCGGGCTCTCTGCGGAGATTGAGCGCAATCTTATTTCTCAACGCACGCGCGAAGCTTTAGCCCGTTTGAAGGCTGAGGGTAAGCACCTCGGACGTCCCAAGGGAAGCCTTAATAGTCAGCAAGTGAACCCGCTTTATGTACATGATGCCTATATCCGCAGGGCGTTAGTGCGCGGCGTGTCGCAGAGGGCTATTGCGCGGCGACTGCATTGCAATCGCAATACCCTTGCGCGATATATTGCCAAATATATTGTAAATTAAATAATTTTTCCTAAAAAATTTGCTTTTTCAAAATAAAAGTACTATCTTTGCAGCGTCAATGGTAAAACGAAAGGAAAAAGTTATGGCGCAAGTTTTTTCTCCATATCAGATGCAAATTCTGGATAGCATCGCAAATGTACACAATGATAAAGAGTTGTGCGATATTCGTGATTTAATTGCTGAGTATTTCTCCAACAAAGCTTTGGATGAGATGGATCAACTTTGCAATGAGGGCAAATTATCTACGCCAATGATTCAATCTTGGTCTAAGGAACATCTTCGTACAGCCTATATTTGATTGGGGTATGGAAAATATTGTCTTAGATACCAATTGCCTCCTTCATTCAGACTCTGATTGGTAGGGATTTGTGAGGTCGAATGGACTTTTTGTTACTTAGTTGTAGCAAAGTGAAGAAAATAGTGAGATTTTATAAAAAATCTCATCTTTTATTTGCAAATGTCAAAAATATGTTGTAACTTTGCACCCGTGAAGTTAGGAGATTCTTTTTTGGGGCTTGACTAATTTAATTGTAAAAGTCTATTGACATAAGTGAATGTATCTGCTCCTAAATAGGTAAGCGAATGGAAATAACAGTAGAATTTCGCAAATGGCAAACGAAGTGCTGAAATATCAAGAGGCAGGCAATGTTGTGGTTTATAGCAGCGCGGATAATGCTGTGCATTTGAATGTGCAATTGGCAGAAGAAACGGTGTGGCTGACACAGCAACAGATAGCTACACTATTCGGAGTGCAGATACCTGCTGTTTCTAAGCATTTAGCAAATATATTTCGCGAAGGAGAACTTAATAAAGATTCAGTTATTTCCATTTTGGAAAATACTGCCGCAGATGGGAAAAAGTACCGTACGATGTTTTATAATCTGGATGCCATATTATCTGTGGGATACAGAGTAAATAGTACAAATGCTACACGCTTTCGTCAATGGGCAAATCGCATACTGAAAGATTATCTACTGCGGGGGTACGCCGTCAATCCGCACCTCCGTTATATGGAACAGAGGATAGATAATACTTTACAAGAACATACAGAGCAAATACATGAATTGCAAAACAAAGTAGATTTCTTCATTCGCACTTCATTGCCTCCGAGAGAAGGGATTTTTGTAGATGGGCAAATATATGATGCGTATGAATTTATAGAAAGATTGATTAGAGCGGCAAAGAAGTCTATATTGTTGATAGATAATTATGTGGATGAATCTGTCTTAACGATGATGAGTGAGAAACAGGATGGCGTGCGGGTAGAAATATATACTAAAGAAGTTTCAAGTGCATTTCGTTTGGCGGTGCAGAATTTCAACATGCAGTATAAAGACTTGGAGTTACATACAACATCCGTTTTTCATGACAGATTTTTGATAATCGATGATGAGACGATATATTTAATAGGTGCATCAATGAAAGATGCGGGGAAACGTCTATTTGCTTTTACACAAATGAATCCCTTGCAAATAAAAGCGATTAAAAGTAGATTGTGACAAAGTGATGATGTGTATTTAGTGCACAATATTTGGCC